>Ga0123353_10006699_pt1 | contig 15415 bp, 12 predicted proteins | sample TergutLab28metaG_3_FD_92763 | JGI IMG/M metagenome (GOLD analysis project Ga0123353, IMG submission 92763) | Labiotermes labralis P3 segment gut microbial communities from Petit-Saut dam, French Guiana - Lab288 P3 | ecosystem: Host-associated > Arthropoda: Insects > Digestive system > Gut ... | reverse complement strand
TTTGGTAATCAATAAGTGTGTAACAGCTGTCAAAGTTTCAAACTTCTCTGGCCATTATCTCTGTAACCGTTCAACTTTGGACATAGGTGTTTTGGGTTATATTGGTATACTTTAACATAAGGAACACCCTCCCGGAGTCTGGCACATTCCTCCTGGGACATCCTGTATAAATTGCACAACCAGCCAAAATAATGCACTGACTGACTGACAAAATATTTTAGTTACAATGTTGCCTCCTTCCAGTGACCATGTACTTCTTGTAACACTGTATAAACTTCTAGTGAACATTTCATTAACCATAAGTAACCAATATTTTTTTTTACAACCGCTACTTGGGTTACACAGCTAGCACAGAGTGAACTTTATGCAGTAGTTCATCTGGAAAAGATATAGTTTATATATGGACTGAAAATCAAAAGTAAATCTAGCTTGATTTAAAGCATGAAGTTTCTTGGAATTTCAACCTTTTTGACTTGACCTAAGAGGCATCTGGGGAATAATTGAAAACAACCCCCAAATATCAGGTTATACACAAATATGACCGTGTTTGTATAATCCTTGGTTTAATGATATGTATGAGAAGTGAGATAGATTAAATATCTTTCTTATGAGAGTTTACATAACCTCAATGCAATGGTATTGGCAGAACTATATTTAGGCCCTGATTTATGAAAAATTTAAATTAGATAATAAAATAACCTTTACAGAAAGTTCACCAACACAATGGAAAAATAGGTAAATGGAGAGTAAAGTTCCTACAAATGTGAGGAGAGAATAATGAACGTAATTTCTGTGTGTTTAACTATCCTTACCTGCCCTCTAAAAAGAGGTTTTTCTAAAGGCCCCTTTCATCTCTTACATAATCTAATTTGCATGTGCAGCAGTTTCTTTCCTTGAATACTAACTTGCTCATTTGTTCTTCTGCCATGGTCAATCCATATTTTCTCTCAGATTTTGACTTGTCAGAAAGTCACCCAAATAATGTGAGAATAAAAACAGTTAGAGTTAATGCATGTTAACCCCTGAAAGTAAGTTGGACAGATGACCCTGGGTCATCTTGATGTTTTTATGGGGAAGAAACTGAATGATTCTTAAGGGGTTACCCTGACTAGAAGCCAGCAAGGACTGCATTTTCATGGAAATGAAGAAGTGCATTCCAGCCCAAATCAAACACATTACACTGGTATAAGAAATCCAGATTTTCTACAAAAAAGTTTCCCAGCAGCCTGAAAGGTGTGACTTAATAAACATACATTATATCAACTGCTAATCCTACTTCCTAGATATTGGTAAGTAATACACCCACCAATTGTTCTACACCCATTTCCTTCAACATCCCTTGCCAATTTACAACACTTCTTAAGTTGTGCTCTCCCTTTTTCTGTCTAAAGCTCTTTGGCTGGCTGTATTCCATTATGTTAAATCCTATTTCTGACAGGAATGTTATTTTTCATTTATGCCCAATTTTCAGGAATGCAACCAAGGCATAAAACAAGGGCTGGATGTACCTTGTCACTAGGTATATTTAACTTATACTCTATACTAATACCAAGATATCACTGCACCTACAATGACAACATTGCTCTGATCATATTGGAACATCTCTTCACCTCTTGAGCATAGGAGTCACTGTCATCAGCAATAATAAATGCAACAAGAGTACCATCAAATATCCTTTTAATTTTGGCACACAAATACATGAAATGCCAATAACAAAATATTAAATAATGGCTAGTCCTTTTGCTTGTATTGAATAGAAACTAAAATAAGTAAAACTGCTAACAGTCCTTTTACTGCTGTCATGACATGTTAGCTCACTTCCGCTAAGCACAGACTATGTAACAAGGCCGTCAAATCAGCAGTAACAGGTTTACTACGGCCAGTCACCTTCACAGTCGGTACATATCTGCAAGCTATTATTCCAGTCTTTCTTTACATAATCTCTCCCTGTTAAACTACTACTAAGTTCATATGATCAGAACAGAACACATTGTACAAACAATTCATCATTTTTAACTTGAGTTACACTCTTGTGACCACAATACAGCACACCAATAAAATCAAATTGAAATCTCAAATCCTATCTTCCATTAGGATAACTGCAGGAAGTGTTCAATTTCTCGCTTACACCACAGTTTTCAATTCAAGATGGAACATACAAACAATAAGTTTGGATATGTGCACAAACAGACAAGACACAGTTCAAATTTATGAACACAATTCATGATTATCAAGTCTGGTGTTTAAACCATCACAACACGTGTTGCACAACTGTTTTACTCAGTCAGTAAGTTAATGTGTGGACCACATACACCACCTTTCAAAGTAAGTGTTATTATTACATTACAATTTTATACACAAAGTTTTTGTTTCTTCTTACATCCAAGATCAATGTCAAGTGGTATAAATAAGAGTGTGACATTAAACAATCTCAAGAAAACTGTGAAGCTACCTAAAGCTGGCTACATGTATACTGAAGGAAGACAAACAGAAAATCAGAGTGAAATACACATCATGAGCAAAGAAATTCTGTATGCATGGCGATAAGATGAATGAGGCCTAATCCTGCATTGTCCTTGGTGATAATGATGATAACAGAGTGCTATATGTGAAAAAAAAAGTTACTTCATCAATATCAGTAACTAACTTCACTTTGCACTGCCAAGAGTGTCATCATTTTCATAATATGAATCATCAAACTTCAATAGGACTCAAAATATTAACACAAATGTATCATTTAAATTAACTGAGAAATCAATAAGTTATAACACATTACATTAAATTTTGCATGCACATCAGTGCCCTTTATCTCTCTCCCTCTCTTTCAAACATACGCACCTGTGTGCAAGCACGTGCCCCCCCCCCCTCTCCACACACACACAAATATTACTTGTGTAATTTACATAATTCATATGCAGTAAAATATTGATCATTTTATAGTTAATTTGTGTACTTCACATGTCATTTATTAAACCGGCCATCAAAACACAACACTCCTGAAATCATGTTCCTCAAACCTGACATGCTTCGATCATGCAGATCGCTATCAAGGGTAACCTGGGCTACAGCAACCTTTCATCATACAATATAACTATTTAGATCCAATACAGGTACAAAGAGATTATACATATTACAGTACTTTTAAATAGCCTTTCAACTCAGTAACTGTTGTTTCACAGCCACTGAAGTTCTTTTAATGTTTTGTTCACCTTTTCACAATTCTTTGTGACACACTATTAGGGGCAGCTCCGTTGTTAATTTTATAGGCTACCCAGTTTGCAAAATTATGGCCTCCTACCATTAGTTTGTAAGTCTATATATGCTGTCCCAATCTCCAAATACGAAAATTTAATTTTCCACTTTAAGCCAAGGCAGAAGTCAGTATAGCAGTTTGGCTATGAGCGGGATGGTCTGGGGTTCAATTCCCAGCAGGAACAAGAAATTTTTCTTTTCTCCAAAACATCCAGACTGGCCCTGGGGGGCCACCCAGCCTCGTATTGAATGTGTACTGAGGTTCTTTACCAAGAGAAAAGCGGCCGTGATGTGAAGCTCAAAACTCACCTCTGCCTAGCACTAAGGTGAAGAATAAGTGGAGCTATAACTCTACTCCCCTATACACCTTCAGGGCATGAACAGGGACAACTGTACTTTTATATTTCTAGTCCTAAGAGTAATTACTTTCCTATTTTATTCTGAAAATCAATCAGATAATTTGAAGTTCATCAAGCCCATTGGTTTCTGTAAACACTTGTATTAGGGATGCTGTTAACTGACCTTTCTGTGTATCTACATTGACCTGTACTTGCTCTTCTGCATACAGAATTGCCAGGCTAGGGACAAAAACCCATGATTATGGGAAATACCTTCATGAGAGAGACATGGAAATGAAACTCCACAAATTTTAGACCTTAGTGTTAGATGAAGGTTGGTGATCAGCATAATGTTTCATCTACATATATTTTACACCCCCTTCGAGGAGAGAGCTGCTGGTACTGACTGCACAAGCAGACTCTGAAGGGCTCAACATCTGTCTTGACATCACAGCAAAGAGGAAAAGTCCCTAAACCCAGCCAGAAAATGAGTCCCAGTCAGACGCTCTGCTAACAGGAATCTCGGCACAAACAATATGCTGCAGAGAAAATAGCCAAACACCGAGGTTTGGAAGCCATGAAGGGCAGAAATTCACTGCTTTAGAAGTACTGTATAAAACAAAGGGTGGTGCAGATGCAGAACTTCAAAAGCTATTTATGGAATAAAACATTTTAACTTTCATCATGAATTATTCTTGCGTAATAAGGCACCCAATTTTCAAAGAAACGCGTGTGACCGTAAAATGGCAGAAATATGCAGGCGAATGTGCTAAATAAAATTTTGATGCAATTACGTAACATGAATTAACCATGTATGTCTTTAAACTTTTCCAAATAACTGTAATGCAGAGGGGTTCAAAAGTAATGTAATGAAACCCACATTGCTTTATGACTACTGCTGCCAAGCAGAATGCCACAATAACCCATCAAAGACTACACATCATCAGCATGAACCAACGATGCCACACACAATCTTAGCATATTACCTTGTCACAGACTTCTAAAAGCTTCATGCTGGACTGCACAATTTTTCATAATCTTGTATTTCAACAAATGTTTATTTAATTACAGCAGTTCAGGTGTATTACACTAATAAGACCGGTAGTGTCGTATGGAGCGGAAGCATGGACGTTGATGAAGAAAGAACAAGCTCTGTTAATTTTTGAAAGGAAAATATTTAGAAGTAAAATGGATAAAAGGGCAAAGGATAAGCTGGTTAGGTCACCTAGAGAGAATAGAGGACTACAAGGTGCCCAAAAAGATCTTCAATCAAGAACTGGAAGGCATGAGAAGAAGGGGAAGACCCAGGAAAAGATGGAAAGAGGAAGTAGAAAGAGATCTTCAAGTGCTGGGAGTGAGAAGATGGAGAGAGTTGGTGGCAGATAGGAAAAAATGGAGGGACATTGTTTGACAGGCCAAAGCCCACAGTGGGCTGTAGTGCCAATGGAAGAAGTAGTAGTAGTTCAGCTGTATTACACAAGCCTCACAAGTACGTACTTCCAATACAGCCCTACAAAAACTATGAGTTAATGAAAGACAGTTTGGTCCCAATTACAGGCAAATCTGAAGTCACTGAAGTTTGGCATCCCATTCTGTCATCTACATTAATAAATAGCACTTAAAGCATTCCCATTACAGGCCCGAGATGCCCAGAGGGTTCCAGGAAGTTAAGGTTCCCACATTTCGTGACAATGGCACAGGATGGTGGTAGGTTGTCCGCCTTACACACCGGCTGCCTTTACCCCCAGGAAATACTCCTGGTACTCATTTCTGTTAGAGGTTGAGTCAACCCCAGGGCCATAGTGCGATCGGAAGGATTTTATGTCTATGAAAAATCCGCTGACACCAGCTGGGATCGAACCAGCGACCTTCCGATTTGTAGCACTGCACCTTAACCACTGTGCTACTGCGGTCCCCAATAAATATTACTTACAATACTTATAAGTTCTATTGATTAAATGTGAAGTCATTCACTCCAGCAGCATATTTCTATCTCAGATTATGACAAAGGCAAGCTTGACAGTTAGGCCGTGGTAGTATAGCGTCCAGAGGAAGAGAATTCTCATTTAGATACCCCAAGGCATATATAATATTTGGAGAAAAATAGTCAATCTATGACCAAGAAGAGAAATAAAACATTTTGAAGTAACAAAGTAAGTTACTGCAAACTTTAAAGGATGTCCAAAGACGAAATGGTGGAAAATATGAAGTTAGGCTAAAACAGTATTCTATTAATCCACCTCAAACCTACACAGAGTTGAAAATAATTACTGAAGAAAACTAAGTTACAGATCTACATACAGATGAATGACACAAACTTTTCACATTGTGTAGTGATTCAGGTGCAATTGCTCCTTACAGACACTACTAAACAAGAAGCATACACTTCATAACCCCAAACCTCTGTACAGTGCCAAAGAGCTATACATGGTTTTAGATATTGTTCAGGTGTCAAATTCATAAGAGATGTTGACATAAATATTGGTGACATTTCCTAAAAAACTGCTTCATAGTTGTTACACATCTTTTTGTGAGGTTGTTATGTGCCACAGCAAAGTTTTGGAAAATACCCTGATGTGAGAATTATGACATTTATAATACACTTATTTCAGTTCATGCCTTTTATCAGTAGACTCAGACATTGCCCACCATACAGTATAAGAATCTCCTACTTCACTGTAACACAAAAAGTTTTGTGACACCCGGTCCGTAAGATGTGACAGGCTTCGTTTTCTGCCCCTTAACAAAAGTCAAAATTTTGTAAAACACAGAACGTTCAGTTTGTGCAGAGAAACTTTAACACCAAGATCCAATGGATTTAAAACCTCCAATCCATTGAAGGAGTCCAAATATTTACTGAAATCACCAAGTTCTCCCTACATCTGCACACTGTAATTTCCTTGTATCTGGTAGCAGCCAGGAAAATTGTACTTTTTAAAAATTATGAGATCACAAAGAGTGTGTGTGTGTGCGAGAAATCACGTATATTAGGAAAGTGACAAAACAGTTCACTTCAAGGTATTGTGTGACCGCACAGTGTTATATGCCTTTAAAGAAATCACATACAGCAGATATTACCCAGAATCAACATCACAACAGCTCAAGTGAGATAAATAAGATACATCTGTAGCATGTTTGAATGGGAGCTTCCTGGAAATTGGCCATCAGTAGGACTGAGGAGATGGTACATAAATGAAATACATCATCAGGGTAAAAAGTGGACTGCACAGACTCACAATCACTCTTAACAGCAGGTTATGTATTAGCACTATTCAACATCTACCAAAGAATTAATTATTTAGGATCTGATTATCTTGGGCCACACATATGTGCAGCTGCACCAATTCCAGTTAAGGGAAAAAATAAATTTTTTGAAATATTTTCTATAGCAAGAAAGCACACTTACAGTGCGAGAATAATGCACAGTACAAAAACAATAGTACAGTAATTTATTTTGGGTGCTTTCGTCTATTAAAGAATTTATATAATTCATCAACATCCCAAGTGAACTCAATCACCATAGCAAGTTGTTGGCTCAGGATGGGCTGCCACAATTGGCGAAATATCACTTAAATAAAATAACCATTAACCTTTGATTAGTACCCTCAAAACTTTAATAATAATCTGAATAATGTTTTTGTATGGAACTGAGGCAATGAGGCATTTAGTAATGCATGACTGCAACAAGATGAACCGACATGACCAGTAGCAGCGCACAGGAGTCTCTTGTGGCAGGGTTGGGGCTAGGATTATATGATTAAAGTGAAGGCCTAACAGAGTGTTTCTTTCAGCAAAGCCACTCAACCATTCATGTGTAGCATGCACAGCAGGGTTAAATTTTTTCACATAATTGAATAAAGGTTGACCAACTAGATGACACTTGCTTTATTATATATTGCTCAACATGTTTCAGACGTTAATACGTCTGAAACATGTTGAGCAATATATAATAAAGCAAGTGTCAACTAGTTGGTCAACCTTTATTCAAATATCATGATGATGCACGGTCCAATACGCATAAGTTTCTCACATAAGTCTGTATTCTGCTTGATGAGGGCTGAGAAATAAGGAGTCAGTTGGAGCATGACCTAAATTCTTAATCCCAGTGTTATCTATTACAGTTACTTGCAAGAAACTGGTGCATTGTAAATATTTCACATTGTTCTTGTTCTTGTTTATCTTAAAACTTCAACTACTGAAATTAAAACATTTGCAAATTTAGTTTTGAAAACACTTTGGTAAAAATGATTATCAAAATTCCAGCATTTGTAACATTAGCAAATGTAAACAGATACACAAAGTCCTTGAATCACTATGTGGACTGCAGTCTGCCTGCTGACCTAACTGGCCGAGTCTCCCACCACTTGGCTTAGTTGTGCTGAAGCTAGCGTACAAGGCCCAAGTAGGGTGCAGCCCACTATAAGATCCACAGGGCTTAAGACTCCTTCACAAGTAATTAAATGTAAAATTAATTAATTCATATTCTTTCAAAGAATGCACATAAACCCTAACAAAAAATTTATTCAGATATTCAGTGCAATTTTTCTCAAGTTTTCTGGGGAGAGGTGCAGCCCCACAACCCTTACAGACAAGCTGCCCCTGCTCATGATCATTTACACAGCAACCACAAAGACAGAAGTACCTTAACACAAGAAAATACCACAAGTTTCATGATCTATGGAAAACAAACAATGGTAATGTTCTTACAAACAGTCTCATTTATACAGCACAAATCTTGTACGATACACTCAGAAGAGTCATGTGGTCCTTGAAATAACATTCGAAATATATAATGGACAAAATATAAATAAAAACAGTTCCTTGTGCAACACCTAAAAAGATTTACATCACATCAATAACACAGATATATGAAATCCATTTACAAGTATTCAATTATTAAACTTAATAAAACATAAAGTAAATGCTACATATCTTCAGTTTGAGCACAAAACATACCTAAGGAACAATACATACACACTAAAGTTTTCAGTATGTCATCCTCTGTAACAATAACATCAGATAGATAGGGGAGGTTCACCCAAGGATTCTGCAATGCACTGAACAGTCTGTACTACCTGTAGCAGTAGCATTGAATGTTTTAACTGCTATGTAGGCCTCCATTTATAGAACACTGTTCAGTACACCACTAAATGCTCTGCAAAAAATATGCGTATGCATAGAGACAAGTTACTGTTGGATGTCTATGAATAAGGTAACCTTGCTGCATACCACACAGACATGAATATGTCAAATTGAATCCAGTCATGCATCAATCAATGTACATTCAAAAGGGCTGTGTTGCATCTGCCTCAACCTTTATAAGCACACCCAGGAAGTATGAAAATTCAAGATTAATGATGATGATGATGATGATGATGATGATGATGATAATGATAATAATAATAAACTAGCAAACAAACCTGCTATAGTACTGCAAGATAAACAAGAGAAGATTTGCCTACTGATTGATACAGTCATACCACATGATTTAAATGTTAACAGACAGCAAAAAACCTGAAAAGCTAAGCAAGTAGAAAGACCTGGAGATCAAGGTCGGCAGGATGTGGGAAGTGGGAACAAAAACTGTGCCCGTTATAATGGGTGCATTAGGAACAATTACGAAGGGATGAGATCAGAACCTTCAGTTGCTCCCAGGCCACCTGTCAGCCATAGAGCAATAGAACACTAATGAGCACAGCACACATCATTTGTAAAGTGCTGAGGTAAATCGCTATGATCTCTTGTTGAGATCTGAACTTACCAGAAGACTGCCATCTAATAACCAATAGGCAAGAATTTAAAGTAGTAGTGATGGTGGTGGTGGTGGTAGTAATAGTAGTAGTAGTAGTAGTAGTAGTAGTAGTAGTAGTAGTAGTAGTAGTAGGTAGTAGTAGTAATGGAACAATAGGAAGCTCTGAACACACAAATCTTATATAATAATGATGCCGTCTAGCCTGAGAAAAATTTCCTGCAGCCCTCATAATAATGCACTATGAACACTTTGCTTAATTAACATTACGGGATTTAAGCACCACCATACTTTAAAAATATAAAATTGTTTTTGGGGCCATTTTAACATTATCTGAATGTACCAGCAACCATCTGTGTACTGTGTGCCCCCTACGTTAAGTGCCCAAAAGGATCTGAGCAGTTACAAACACCACAATATTGTATGAAATCATTTAAAAAGAAATAATGCTCCATACATCCATTTGTACCACTTAATTTGAAGCATGAAATGCTCGTGGCTTCACACTGAAGCATGTTCAGACACATGCCAATTCACTTACTTACTTCAACCAGTCAGCATGTGTCTGAAAATGCTCTGTCACACCATATCATCTTATTCATCATCTTCCATAAAAATAATAATACATCTCATACTACACCTTGCATCCTTATCACTGTATGAAACTGCATCATAATCATCCTCTGTCAACCCCATACAATAATATATAGCAACATTATCTGTTCCAAATTACATCCAAACAACATGAACTTCAGCAATTTAAAATGTAATAAAGTGTCACAAGAAAAATGAATCTTGCCTGACATTCAGGCTACTGAATACATCAAGCATAAATATAAGACACAAATTATGTTACAGTACGTTGACATATGAATATTACAATTACACTATGCCAGTAAGAATTAAATTTGATGATTTAAGACTTCTGGGATAAGACACCATATTGACTGCAGTTACCATTGTTTTGAAGGAACTATTTACCATTCAATGCAGCATCACATCCAAAAAAAAAAAAAGTGTGTAGGAATACATTTGTATTGTGAGAATTAATAATTAAGAAATTTCAATACTACATCTAATATTTTCATCCCCTCTTTTTATGTTTCATTAGTAAAATGCCACAGTCAAGCCCCAGTTCATAATTTGTCACTAAAAATGACTTTCATTTCATGTTAATCATGGATCTCAACACATACATACCCAAATTTATAATTATCCATTTTCTGTGACATACGTACCCATCTCTGCTGTAGACAAGGTATCATGCTGTAAAATTCCAAACACAGCTTTGCTACCATGAACATGCTGCCAACCCATGAATGGAACTTAATTTAGAAAATCCTGATGTGCAATCAACACAGCATGCTAGAACATGTACTGCTGAGGCCCTTGTATAAGCAGCATGTGCAAATCCTTCCTCCCCTTACCCCTCCACCCTGTCTTCTCTACATTTTGCTGAAACAAATCACTACAGTGTGTACAGTGTGTCCTGTTTAGCTCTTCATATTGTAGGAAATTCTGTCTCAGCCTCCATTTTCAATTTACTGTTTCACACCAACCGTGCAGGACCATGTCAGCATCCCTACATGCTGCTGTGGCATAATATGAAACCGTGTTGCTGTGTTATGTTCCATCACAATGTTATGTGGGTTTTCATCTATTTATAGTTTCTACATTTGTGGTGAAAATGAGTAGGACATATGGAATTATCTACATTTGGCTGAACACGACACACCAAAGTCAGTTTCATAAATCTCAATTGTACTCTGTTATTGAACTTTTTAAGCTCAGTATACGCTTTTACTTGTTTTACTTGCATCTGTAGACTTGCACAACACAATGATGGGGTAGGGTGTGCGGGTGCAACGGGGTTACCACAGAAAGCAACTTACAGCTCTGAAACGTTCACTGTGGTTTGCAGAGATTCAAGTGTTTACCTTCTGGGTCATGTTAACATGTTATTACAAGAAACTGTTTACCCATCATACTTACACATTTTCAGGCTGACCAATTCGTGGCTAACAAAAACCTTTGTTTAAAATACCTAGGCTATTCAAGTTTGTGTTAAAATTGTCGAAGGTAATGTAGATGACAGAAATATTGTCTCCAATGAGCATGTGGGATGACATTTCTTCAATAACTGTAAATATCTCTTGCCAGGCCTCTGTGTTAACCATAACACAATGTCCTACATTGTACATGACAAACAATGAATTCCCAAAGCCATATAAACAGTCTGGTTTAAAGATCTCAAAAACAGAGTGCCAAATTCTAATAATTGGAGTGCAATATAAGAAAATAAAAAGTGGACACAGCAGACACTGAAATGTCAGTATATAGGCGACATCAGACAAAAGAGAAAATGCAGCAAAGAATGTGTATAGTCCCTGCTTCTCGGCTACACTGGTAAGAAAACTGTTAATCGTCAAGCTGCCTCTGTCATTACATATACATACAATACTCCCCTGATATTTTGAATTTATGACTGGTAACAAGTAGCATTTTATTTGATGATACAGAACAAAAGCACTACCTGCCAGTAGTGGATGTATGATGGGAAGAAAATTCTTTGTGTCAAATGTGAATGTTGTATTGTTTCATGCTATGATGGAAGGAAGGTGTAGAAGAAAGTAACAATGGATATAAGCGAACAAAATTCTGTGCCAGGTGCAATTGTAGTACTGATTCATGTTACGATGTAGGAAAGAAGCAAAATAACAAAGAAATCAGTATACCAATGAAATACAATGATGCACGGAACAATGAATGAAAGAAAATTCTTTATGACAGATATGCACGCAGTACTGTTCTATATATATAGAAAGAAAGAAGAAAGAAAGAGAGTAAGGAAGGAAAAAAGAAAAGTAGATACACTAAGAGTTGAAAATGCTGTGTCAGATGTGAATGTAGTACTGGTACTGTATGTGTGAAAGAAGTAGAAGAAATTATGCATTAAGAAGAGAAAGGAAACTCTTCTGTGTCAGATATGAATGTAGTAATGTTTTATATTCTGACATAAGAATTAACAAAGATATTCAGACATACATACTCATGACAAGTGAAGCATATGCCTTTCATGAACAAATATGGCTGAAAATAAAATCGGTTCCAATACACAACATAAATTGCTTTACACACTGCAGTTGCATGTAATGTGCTGCCATTTTATCAAATCAATAATGCAACAGTGTACATAATCAAGCAACTAGTGACAACAGAAAGGCAACAGTAACACCACAGTCACTGACCCGCACTGAAAGAACCTGAAATGGTTAAGACACACTGTGTTTACTTACACTAACCACTACACCTGTGTTAGTGATGTCACGACAACACAGCAGCACAAGTGATGAGGTAAATAAAATGTGTAAATCAACACCATATACTATAAGACTTTTAGACACGCATGAAGCTTTCCAAACATTATGCCATATTCAGAAGCATACGCCAGGAAAAAGGCTGGAGTATGTCAATGGAAAGGGCTGGATGAAATTTCACATGAAGCAACAAATCTGTCCAAAGGCCTCCAATAGAAAATGTTACCAAACAAAAACTGTAGTTCTTAATTTATGAAAAGACACAACAAAAAAACTTGTGTTTTATTTATCCCTGTAATTTCTGTATAAAACATTTTCATTCTGACAAATATTTAATATGTTTAAGTGCTAGTGATGCTTGAGATGTGTGCAGAAACATAAAAGTAGTGTGTAACCACTGTCTGACCTTGACAAAATCCGTTCAGTGATTCTCTAATTGTTACATGCAGAGAGACAGAAATTACAAAAGTAATGCACATGTTTTTGCAACTTTTCTGGGAGTGCACAAAAAATTAGTAATACTAACCATATGATACAGTGAATGACATACCAGAATTCAATGTTTCAGCAGATTATGGGCCTCCAGTTCCACTGAGTCTTACACTTCATATTTTAACACATTTATAAACACAGCGTTCATCCATCTTAAAGGTCTTACTTCATATGGTGTTAGGTTATACTTATTATTAATTATTATTTACAGTAAGATTCAGAAACTTACCATGGAATTTATCATCAGTATATTCCAGAGTAAATGATTATCTAACAATGCAAACTATCACCCTGTATGGAAGATGTTTCTTGTATCCTTTAGTGGCAGTGCAAATATAATTGCAAGAACTACTGTTTCCATACATAACTTTTTAAGACTAATACCATTATAACAGACTATTTCTCTACTAAAATTCTGTTCAGAAATGGTGCAGGATATGGTCTAGTACAGGTGGTGTGTTCATGTCGCGACATGTAAATTCCACTGACGCTACGTAAACTATTTCTTTCAGTGTGTGTTGCACTTAGGATAAATAAAGATTTAAAACATAACAGTGTTAGTAAATTCAAAGTTCACAATCTGCAGCTAACTACATGAACAGGCAAGTCATATTACCTGGTTCCAAAAAATCAAAAGCGTTTGAACAAACCACATCTGACTATATGATAAAAAAGTGGTATCAAATAACTTTATTTGTACTTAAGACTTCAACTATGAGTTCATAACACAAACTTCCAATCACATTACCAGATCAATAAATATACATTCCCAATCTGTATATTTATTACTAACTATTTACAATCTAATAAATTTATGGTTTACTTCAGAGCGTGAGCCATTTTCTTAATACATACACACATGCTAAGAAACTGTACAGCTGCTGCTTTCCATCATTAGAAATCAAAATTTCAGTTTATCACTCCATCATATATAAAGTTCAGACACCTTGACACTTCAGATCATGCAAATGTAATTTGGCTGTAAACTGTAAAAAAGAGCATTACAACACATTCAATGTACCCAACAAGTACCTGGGTCTATCAGTATAAAGTCCTCATAAATCAAAAATAAATTGAAATATGCAAGAATAGACATAATAATTGTTTTGCCCAATATTAAGTGAGAATTTTCAGATTTTGTTTTAAATCTTACACAGCAGGACCTTAAAACTGAAGACTATGAGAATCATTCCCATCTGATAGAGAAAATAAGTACAAATATTATATGCAAAAACATATTTTCCTTTGTCAAACAGGAATGGGGTATTTTTAAGTGTCCTTGTAATTTGGTACTAGTGGCAGATTTTAATTTGGAAGCAACAATATTGAAAAATGCATTGTCCTATTAGCTAGGCTGTGTGCATGCCATGTTATACGAGAGGGGACCCAAAAATGAGAATTTTTTTATGGAGGAGACAGGGGCGGTACTTCCATCTGCTCCTGCTTGGTGCGTGTATGTGACTGCCCTCCACATCAATTGGCCAAGCGGCGTCCTTGAGGAAAGGTCTATAAGGTCCGTGTGATTTTTTTCTTGAGCCTCTGTCATTGTTTCCATCGATTTTTTGATGGCAGACTTAAAAGAACAACGTATTTGCATCAAGATTTGCTTCCTTTTGGGGTAACAGCAGCAAACACTGTCACAATGCCTCGAGAGGCTTTTAAAGAAGCTTCGAGCCAGGCAAGGGTTTACGAATGGTTTTTTTGGTTCAAACGTGGTGACATGTCACTTGAAGACCAACTGCGATCTGGGCGTCCTTCGACAAGCAGAACCGACAAAAACATTCAAAAAATTCGCGATGCGATAATGTTCGATCATCGTCGAACAATCGACGAGTCAGAAGTATTGACTGGAGTTTCGTGGAACTCATGTCAACGAATTTTAACAGAAGAACTTCACATGAAACGAGTTGCTGCGAAATTCATTCCTCGCTTGCTCTCGGAGGATCAGAGAGCCAATCGTTTGGATATGTGCCGTGAAATGAAAGATCAACTGAAAACTGATCCAGACTTTTTGTCCAAAATCATCATATTTTTTCCTGTTTCCAAGAATGAAGAGGTACCTTAAAGGAAAGCTTCTTCAGAATGTAGAGGAGGTGAGGGAGAAAATGACGGAGGCACTGAAGTCTATCACTTTGCAGGAGTTCCAGAACTGTTTTGAACAATGGAAAAAGTGGTGTGATAAGTGTATTGATTCTCAAGGAGAGTATTTTGAGGGTGATTAAATTTTGAAAATGTTCAGAGAAATATACGATTTTTTAAAAAAAAAT
>Ga0123353_10006693_pt1 | contig 15419 bp, 10 predicted proteins | sample TergutLab28metaG_3_FD_92763 | JGI IMG/M metagenome (GOLD analysis project Ga0123353, IMG submission 92763) | Labiotermes labralis P3 segment gut microbial communities from Petit-Saut dam, French Guiana - Lab288 P3 | ecosystem: Host-associated > Arthropoda: Insects > Digestive system > Gut ... | reverse complement strand
TTTTGTTTTTCAAGAACAGCTGGACTGCGGGTGTGTGTGTGTGTGTGGTGTGTGTGGTGTGTGTGTGTGTGGGGGGGGTGGGTGTGGGGTGGGTGGGGTGTGGGGGTGGGGGGGTGGGGGGGGGGGGTGGGTGGGTGGGTGTGTGTGTGGGGGTGTGTGTGTGGGTGTGTGTGTGGGTGTGTGTGTGTGGGTGGATGTGTGGGTCTGTGTGTGTGGGTGGGTCGGTGGGTAGGTGCGTGCGATTTCCAAAATGTGCAGTTATTATCCTTATAATCAGGATTATCTGTTCGGTCTTCGTAGCGGTCACATTTGTTTGCTGTGAGGTGGGAATTCCGTATGGAAATACAATATAAATGAATTGCCCGGATCATAGGGTCAATATGAAGTGAGGTTTCCTGCGAGCTGGCGCTCAGACGTCAGAGTCGCCCGCTCATCGTGTTATGTCGGGCCGTGGTGTTTAACGCAATTTTCTCTTCAATGCTTCCGAGTTTATAAAACTGAACGCATATATTTCACTTCCAATGTGCTACCAACACTGCTGAATCCTCATCAACTGCATTGTGCTATCAACACTGCTGCATCCTCATCAACTGCATTGTGCTACCAACACTGCTGCATGGTCATCAACGACACTGTGCTACCAACACTGCTGCATCCTCATCAACTGCATTGTGCTACCAACACTGCTGCATGGTCATAAACGGCACTGTGCTACCAACACTGCTGCAGCCTCATCAGCTGCAATGTGCTACCAACACTACTGCATCCTCATCAACTGCATTGTGCTACCAACACTGCTGCATGGTCATCAACGGCACTGTGCTACCAACACTGCTGCATCCTCATCAACTGCATTGTGCTACCAACACTGCTGCATCCTCATCAACTGAACTGTGCTACCAACACTGCTGCATGGTCATCAACTGAACTGTGCTACCAACACTGCTGCATGGTCATCAACTGCACTGTGCTACCAACACTGCTGCATGGTCATCAACGGCACTGTGCTACCAACACTGCTGCATGGTCATCAACGGCACTGTGCTACCAACACTGCTGCATGGTCATCAACGGCACTGTGCTACCAACACTACTAGATCTTCACCCGCTGGGTTATATTTCGCCGCTCATTCCTGACACCAATATCGTTACTGCACTTCTACCAAACCGCGGGAAACGTGGACGTTTCTACATGTTTGGCGTCCTTAATAAAAATATGGTGGCTCATAAATCTGACATTGATAACAAATTTTCTGAGATCCCCTGACTTCTGATGGGATCATCGGTTTGAATGTCAATCCGAAACTGCCTTCTGCCAATTTATAAATGCTGCCGAATACAATCAAACATTTGGAATATTTATCAATCATTTACTGACTAAATTATTCTGTATTTCGCAAGTGCTTTAAGATCAATATTCCATTACAAATTCCAGGCATAATCAATTCTGAGATATCATCCAATGTTGGCACGTAAAAGAAGAAAGGTCTGGAACCGTTACGAACCGTCAGTGACTGCAGTCTCTTGTTGAGTTAAGTTGGAGTGTGTGGTGTATGCTTCTTGCAGTGGAATAGCAAGTGACAAGTTACTGCTCGACAGAAAACTGGAAACTTTATTCAAAGAAATGTTCTCAAGCGGATTTCTCCTTAAGCAGCTAGGGTTTCATTGTCGGTTGTGTTTGTCACGTCATCAAAGCACTCAGCACGACTGACGTCATGAATTTAACTTTTACCAGTCTTTCCATCATTACCATCTGTAATAATTACATTACTTAAATTTCTCCAGTAATTAACGCAATTTTTGCTAAAAGGTTCTCTTCTACCACTCCCTCTAAATTTCACTTTCTTATCAAGCACAAGCGTCTCGGCTGTCAAGGAAGTTCAAGACAAAGTCATTTCAATTTCAGTTCGTTAAAGAAGAATAAGGTCGAAAATTTTGGGTACAAACCCCCTCAAGTGTCATGATAAAAATGTGAGTTACCTGCTTTAACATTCGAAATGTTTTCTTCCTGCCAACAGAGTCAGCTTACGTGTTTTGTAAGATTCTGACAAAAAGCAATCATTATTCTTCTAAACAGCGCTCTTTAAAGACTAAGATTAACCTGAATTATAGTTAAAGACCCAACCCGTACCGCGCAGTAAACACTCTCCGTCTCGGGTTTTAAAAGCCAGTCAGTAAATGTTGTATAGGGAAATAATCGCTGTTTTTTTCTCAGATCCACACAAAACACATAATTACACTGTGTGGACAGAATGTAGAAGTACTGAATGTTAAACTGGCGGTACATATAGTGACCACTGGGCTGTAGAGGGTTAAATCTCGGTTATAAAAACGAGTCAGTTAGTCCTGTATAGGGAAATGATCGCTCTTTTTTCTGAGAATATTATGCCTGCTGTTACGTGAAGCAATCTCTGTCCTCTAAAGTTTGAATTCTTTCGCTCTGTGACGGACCTGCAGTGTCTTTTACTGCGTGGGACAGGAACTGAATTTATATTTTTCCGTTAAACGTAAAAATACGGACAGATGTAGAATTTAAATGTGGCGTGCTGTGTTGCATTGTAGCGTTGTAGGATACACATAATATTTGCAGTAACCTTTAGATGTACGTAATACGAAGTTACAGCAGTCAGACCAAATTATAGCATTGTGTGTCATTAACTTACGTTTATTGACTGTAGCCGAGTTCGATATGTTTACAGTTGCTGTCTTCATGGAGCAGAAACCTTTAACAGCCAGCGACCTTTCAGCTAATGTAGAAATACCCTCCTTTAGTTGGTTCGAATTTTCATAGCCAGGATGTGGTATTATATACAAAAAACAGATGGACTGATCATGAAAACAAGTGGCCGAAGGCTATCTGTGCTGAATAAGTAGCATGGCATAAAAAGACACCTGTAGTGGATGTATAGCTCCGCCGATTCTTAACCTCGACACTAGATGTAAGAAAGTAACGGAAGGAAAGGGCGAATTATAAGGGTACACAGAATGAAAATAAATCCACAGACCTTTGAAGAAAGATGGTAAGTTCAGTGTAGGCACTAACGTTCTAAATCTCTACGTCCTATCGACATAGTACCTTTACGTGTTCCTTATGGATCTGAGAATAAAGAGTTATTTCTTGCTTATACAACATTAACTGTATGGTTTTCACAACAGAGGTGGATTGTGTTTTCTGCGCGGTACGGACTGGGTATACAAACTGGTTCATGTTAATACTACAAGGGCTGAAGTAACTACACAGTGACCACAATACACAACACTTGTGTTCACAGCAACCAGACATTAACTGTTTAAAAGTGACCGTCACATGACCACGTGACTGCTGATGACCACTATGGCTATCCTTCCAACTCATCTCCTACCTTTCGAGCAGGCTTTTCCATCTTGTTTTCCACCAACATTATGTGTGCATTTCCCACCGCCCCAAATGCAACAAACAATTGACCTTCCTAACAACACTTAATGAGGCTCCAAGTCACACAACCTTCTCAGTCGTACCTTCACTGTCTCCCTCTCTACACCTCAACACATTATTCACCTCAACTCTCAAACCCACCCTCCAAAAGCCACCCTCCGGCACACAACCATACCAAACCTTTTACAGCCTCCCTGTTTGTTAAAGCAGGATTTTTTAATTACGTAAATCTGTCCCTGTCTTACCTTCCTCTCTTGTCTGCCTTTATTACCATCTATACCGCAGTTAGTGCAAGAATAGCTCTGCGCTCTCTGTGAGCTGCACCATCAACATGTCTGCTTACTGCACAGGTCTTCCTAAATCCTACTAAACATCCCTTCTTTCGCAAAGCTAAGAGACACGATCAACTCCAATGTGCAAACATAAAGTTAAGGCTTCGAATGGTTATTATGTACGTCAGCAGTATGAATAGGACCAGAAATGACATGAATAGCAGATAAATTTCAGTCCGTATTACTGTGTTTATCTTTGTTGAAAGAAGTGCCTCTAGACGGCAGCACCGCTCTGTGCTATCGTTACTCTGTGCAGTTCATTATTTCAGTACAAACGCAAGGTTATTCTAGAACTTAAAAGGTTATTAAGGTCAGGTATTTTTTAAAACAAAGGGGTTGTTTACAACTCTTAGTCCACAGTTTAACAGATTCGTCACGCTTCCCCACAGCAGTATGTTCTCCGATAATCAAATAATCGGTTTAAACGTCGTTTATGATAAATTTAGATATCGATCTCAACTTGGAACCAAATCTTTTTAAATCCGTGTCCAAATTTAGACAAAATATTCTGTTCGAATTCGTGATTAAAAATAGCAGCTTGGGGATTATGATGTTACCGCAGATTCATAAGCGCCATTTTCAGTCTAATGGGGTGAAATGCAATCCTCGTGTTGTCATCTTTTCTACCAACGTACAACATGCACATAAAACACTTCAGGCGTGCAAGAGGATGCGGTCTGGGGTGGAGGGGGGATAAATTGATAATGTTAGCAGGGAAGACAACTGATCTCATTATGAGAAACTGAGCGACAGAGAGAGGGAGAGAGAGAGATTTTTAATTGATGAGATCGTTAGGCTAATATTCTGCAGCTGAGGGAGGCCCGGAAATCACAGAACCAATTGCGCGTCCTGCTGCCATGTAGCAGAGCCTGCGAAATGACGACAGTTAGTCACCGAGTCCAGAAATTCCCCGCATTTCATGCATGTTAGTGTTCATTAACGTCTCCACAAATCCCCGCCACAGGATCCTCTCCTGAACAAAATATCCAGTCAACACAACCAACAGATCTTTCTCGAGTATAAACTGTAATGCCCAAGCTTTCTTTTTCTTTTATATTTATCGCCCAAAATTTTTACGCATTTCTCATTTGTTCCGTCCGTGCTGCATGCACTGCCCATATTATCCACCACACAAATCACTCTGGTCTTTGTAATCAGATTAATTTTGCACTTTCCGAAATGTTTATCAAGGACAAAGCGATATGGGAAGCAGAACAAGACAAGAAATGTGTAGAATGCCTGCAGTACATGTTCTCAAGAGATGTGTTGCTAGCACCATGTGCGCTGCTACATGTGTTCAAGAGATGTGTTGCTAACACCATATGTTCTGCAGTGCATGTTCTTAAGAGATGTGCTCTTAACACCTTGTGTTCTGCAGTACGTGTGTTCAAGAGATGTGTTGCTAACACCATGTGCTCTGCTACATGTGTTCAAGAGATGTGTTGCTAACACCATGTGTTCTGCAGTAAACCTCCCTCAAGTCTCACCCTCTAATTCCAGTATCAACATATATTCACGCTATCAAAACAACTTTATATCAGCCATCCACTCTCCTCCTCCTCTTCCTCCACTACCCTCTGTACTATTTTATTCCGTCAGTCTCACCACCTACCCTTATGTCAAAAACCTAAACCAGATTTCTCAATCCTGCAGTCATAGTCCAGACAATTAAACTCATGTTCGCAATATCCACATTCATAATTCGACATTTCTTCTTCAAGACTTTTCTCTCTATCTTTGGATTTATTGAGTTTCCAAAACAAACGACTCAATTCTCTACCTCCCCACACACAAGAAACCTCCCGTTTCACACCCCCTCTCCGAACAACACTCACAGTTTTAAATTTTCCACTCTAAGCCACCCCATTCTACCTTCTACCCTTTCCTTAAAATCACAACACGTTGAAGGCTTACAGTCTTCACTCCACCAGCCGCTTCTCATTTTGCAGAAACAAATTAAATTTTTTTTCTTCATCTTTACAAAATTCATCTGTTTTCGTACGTCACTGCACCTGGGTGTGCCAATACAGCACATTTACGTCACATCCTATTGGTGTCGGCAAATCGTACTGCAGTTCCACACTAAGGTGAACAGGAATCCGTTCAGCCGTTCGCACGTGCTTGCAAGCAGTTAGATAGAACAAGTCTAAGTTAATTCTCCTGTCCTTGTGACCATTTTTGCAAAAGGGCTGGCTTTAACATCAAGTGCATTTCACAGTCCAGTTAGTAACGAACTCTGCGGTCGCCTATCCCGGTACGACATAGGCTGTGTCTTAGCAGTGAGTATGTAACGGCTTGGTCAGTGTCAGAGTTGGTCAGAGGTCAGAGCTTCTAATACTGCGGTATAACAAACAAATCGAATACGAACCGTGATTATACAATTTGTAACTAACCGACTCCACGAAGCAGAGTTTTTCTCGAGTAGCCGAGGGTTTCTCAACTGCTCATATAAATCCCCATTTTAAGGAACCCGAAATGTTAATGCCGGGTTCTAAAAAACCCACAATTTGTCCTTAATTTGACAGGGATTAATCCAGCCCATGCTGTCCCATGTTATTTCCTTAAGATTCATTTTTATGTTACCCTTCTATTTACGTCTTGTTTTACTAAGTTGACTGCTTCCCTCATGTTTCCTAACAAACAACCTGCACTCACGTTTCTTCTGCACCATCCGTGCCACATGTCCTGCCCATTCGGCCCTCCATGTGACGCAAAAAATAACTTTTCGTGCAGATCACAAAGCTCCCCTGAGCTCTGTTTTCTCCAGTCTTAGTAATTAACCAACTTAATGCACAAATTCTTGTTTTATAATAAGTTTATTATAGGCCTCTACATGTTTCGAGCACTATGTGCTTATCATCAGGAGGTCAAAATTATATTACACAGCATCTGGTATCATCACACCTGTGCACGGGACGGCCACGTACAGGTGTGATGATACCAGATGCTGTGTAATACAATTTTGACCTCCTGATGATGAGCACAACAGTGCTCGAAACATTTAGAGGCCTATAATAAACTTATTATAAAACAAGAATTTGTGCATTAAGTTGGTTAATTACTAAGATTATACTGAGATGCACGGTTAGCAAAACACCAAAACTGTTTTCTCCATTCTCCTTTTATCTCGCCCCTCTTAGCCTCACATTTTTCTCAGCACCCTGTTATCAAACACCCCCCCCCCCACCCTATTTTCTTCCCTCAGTGTGAGAGACCAAACGAAGCATTATTAATCAAAATGTTGTTCGTCACATGAAAGTGTGCGCCATATTCTTTTTGATTATAAATAAGCAACAAAGGCTCTATTACACTAAAGAATTTCGCGCGAGGTCGTCATTGATTGATTACAGGACAAATACTGACTGACCTTGAGTACGAGAGGGTGCATAGCTTCAACAGGCGACTCCACTGTATACAGTAGACTATATACATGTGCATGTCTTCCTTCAGTCCACGCTTTTTATAGGAGACTGCGTGCTCAATTACTAAGTGTTTAATAGAATGACAGCTTAGGCTTTCAGAGTAATCTGAAATACATATAAAGATCCAGTCCGTACCGCGCAGTAAACAATCTCCGTCTCGCTTATAAAAACATATCAGTTAATAGTGTATAGGGAAATAACCGCTGTTTGTTCTGACAGGCACACACAACACATAAATACACTGAGCTGGCAGAACGTAGAATTGCTGAATATCATGTATGGTGGTGCAATAATCCCCACAAATTGCCCTGACGGCATCAGGACATCTCCTGTCTGCGTGTAAGCTACAATGTCGACAGTGCGTTATTAGACCAAGTCCAACGAAACGAAGGCCACAGGAAGTACCGAGATAAAAATCGTTGTGGTTCGCTGATTGCAACACTGGATGCGAGGAAATCTTTAAAGGTCATTGCGAGAACTTTTGAGGCTGCAATCCGGCATGTTTTTGTAACAAGCCACCAGGCGGCGGCACGGTCTTATCAAATATGTCGGAACAACTGAACTGCATGGGGATGACACGATAGCCGGGTTAGTGACTGCATGAACATTATCTGCAGCTACGCTAAGAACTGCCAATCAGTTTAGTATTGGGAGCTCTACAGGTGCCGTGGTAGCTCAGTCAGCACAGTAACGATCCAGGATTAGTTTCCCTCCAGAAGCAACAGATAATTCTCCTCTCCATCCAGACCGGCTGTCGTGCCCACCCAGCCTCCTGAGAAGAGGCTAACTTGAGTTCCTTCTCTGGGGATAAAGCGGCCGTGGCTTGAAACTGATCACGTAACTCCATAGAGTGTTGACGTAAGGAAAGTGTGGAGCCATACGTCCGCACTGGAACCAACAGTTATGTCTCCCAGTACTTCGAGTTCTCATATCAGTACCTTTCCAATAGTGCGATTTGTGGAGGACAAAATGGCACTAGGACAGTTGTGTCTCCCAGTACTTCGGGATCTCATATATCTTTCCAATAGTGCGATTTGTGGCGGACAAAGTGGCACTGGAACAGTTTTGCCTCCCAGTACTTTGGTTCTCCTCTGTCAGTTCCATTCCACCAATGCTCCAGACTCATTTTCATCTACATGTTGCATGTACCAGAACCATAAATTTGCGAGACCTGGAAACCTTCTAGAAAGAAGAGCTCTTTCAGAAAATCTGGGAGGATTGCATAGAAAAGTATTTGTTCTTAGTGCTGGAAGTGTTTCTCTTCAGCAGAGTGGAGACCGCAAACAGTTTCATCTCATCATCCTGATGCTTGAGTGCCCTTTGGTACCACAACACGATATTAACACTGAATTCAATACATGATACTACACCGGTGTATACCACAGGATCGGCAATCTGATGCACAGACCGACAGCAAGTGAAACCTCTTACAGAATCAAATGCGTTGTTATTATAGGATTCAGCCGGTTCCTTCTGTACCAATATTGAGTGCCCTCACCAAGACTCGCAGTTTCAAGAGGCGCACGCAAATGGAGTTCTTTTCGTACATCACATCTTACAAACATCTGAGTACCTTACACCAAGACGCTGCTAACAAAACTCACTACAGCACAGCTCTCAGTGTTACACGTCAACACTGGCCATGCCATGGTTCAGGCCGACCGTAGCTGACCTCTACCCGCGGGAAAATGGGTTTGATCCCAGGTCTACCCGTGTTAACGTCTGTGGTGTCCGGGTCCATTTTTATCTGTAACAAACTATAGTAACCCTTAGTGACGATGTTTATCGTTTATTATCGATGCTGCAGATTATTGTCAATCATTACTGATAGCAATATATTATTAAAATTCTTTTACAATTACCACAATAGATTATTGTAAGTTAGTATCGAAGTTTAAGGTGTTTGGGAGTCGTGGCCAGTGAACATTACTGCGGCCTGTCTTATGACTAGCACGTCGTTGGTAGCTTAAAATGAACTGCCAAGGATTTGTAAGGCATATTCTGACATCTAATTGCATTATATATAATTACTAAAATTGTATTGTATTAAAATGTAATAAATCGGAATTTTTTTGATGGAGTGTGTGGAATCTCAAAATTTTCGGTCAGCATAAGGGGTTCAAAAAAAAAATCAGATGTGTTAGCTTCAATACAGCGCCTCGAAAGGGAGATGTGAATGTGATATCTCCAATGAACTGTCAGGAAATAGGGATTTTAACGGGACACTTCCAGTGAACCGCGTCGAATGGGAGATTTAAATGTGTCACCTTCTAAATACGAAGCAGTAACCTTACCTACTTCACTGTCATTTTCAGTCACACATTATTTTAAGTCTATAAAACGTTATACTCCCGTATCAACTACCGAAGTCAACGGAAGATCATTCATGATAGACTCACAACCGCTAAGCAAGACAAAAAAAACTCTACAGCATTTCATGAAAACCGGAAATTCGTTGCCGTTTTCACAACAGCCCGCCACTGGACCCCACACGGCGTCGTAACCGACAAACAAGACCTGCAATGCTAACCGCTGTGTCGACCAGACGTCTCAGCCCCACGCACTCTGACCGCAGCACACCACAATGCCGCAAGCAGTTCACGACGCTTTTTGTGTAAATTCCGACGTCGCTGACCAAACCGAGTCGCTTTTTCTTCACAACACAGCCGCTCCATTAAGTCAAAACAATACATGTCCATCAGGTTAATTACAGCGCCAAGTGGACAAAGCTAGTACTAGTATGACGTTCATTACACACTACACAGCACTCAAATCACGGGGGTTTTCTTGTTACAAATAAGCAGCAGAGATGATGTTTTTTCTTGTGAAACCTCCGCCTCCGATCTCTTTCCATTAAGTTAAGAACTCGTTCTCAAAAGGTAACATTTCTGTTTGAAAGATACACACATACTTCAGACACTTTGTTTTCCCATTCTCGCCTGCGGACAGTAGTAATGTCCGACAGTGCTAGTTTCCAGTTCCGAAAACAAACATGGCACCACTGTGCTGTTGGTTCAGTCTATTATCAGAAGATAGTAGACAATTACTAGATTCGACACAAACAGCACACTGCCAAAGGCCATAGTGAAATATTTCTAAATTCTTCTAATATGGTTCCTGCCATTTTTCAAACAGTCTTTATTGATCTGAGTGTTTTTCATAGAATAAGTGAATGCGTGTCACTTCATAGGAAAGCTTGCCGGAAGAATTAGCTTTCCGTTTAAAAGACTCACGAAGGGTGACTATCAAACAGAGAGACTAATTTCACAAGCGCTTGTTGGGTTAAGTTACTATACCCACATATTTTCCCCTTCAAAATAATTTATATCTTAAGGAAAACACGTCTGCAAAAGATCCTTCGCCCTCGAGCCACCCCTTAAAGTCATTTTGTGGCCGTGCTTTGAGTATCTCTGCCACCCTGTCTGTACAGCTCACGTAACAAATTGAAAGTATGGACGGCAGCTTTCTTCAATTTTATACAAAAAATTTATGCTTTCAACGTTGCTGGACCCTTTTTCACGAAGAAGGAGGCAAGTTAAATAAACTCGACACTACCTGAACGCAACAGAGAGTGGTTTGTCATGTGACTGGGGGAGGTTCCGGCGGTAACTACAGTCAGTTACCACGGTGATTAACGACGAAGGTCGGGCAGGAGCCGCACGTGCAGTCCGTTTATAGAGCAGCCACAATTGTCATATGTACTGTACGTTGTTTCTTGTCAGCAGTGGTTCGTACTAAAGACGTTGATGTTTCGAAAGTTGACTCAAACATCAGTAAGCTTAAAGCAAGCCGCGACTCTCTCCACTCAGATATTTCCAGTTCGTCACTCACAACTATTCTACCTCTCGAAACTATGTAAGTACATAATTTCTTCCCTCTTCGCACGACGACACTCTGAGAGCCTTGGCGTCCTTGATTACTGAAGCTCACTCGTCTCTGTCAACTGCCTTCTGTCGCCATCTTTTAACCTTCGTTTCTCTTAGATCGTTTTAAAATCTTCCACTCATCTCAATCTAGGTTTTCCCAACCTTCTTCTTCTTCTACTTGATTACTCTCAAATAACTTAACAACCCTCCATGATCTGTTCTAACTAGATGTCCTCCTAAATTCAGATCTTCTATTTTTATTTTCTGCTACAATGTCGAAATCTTGTATCATCTCCCGCAGTTTCTGATTGGTTGTTATTCTCCACATGGAGGCTACATGACGTTCACAAATAATATTCTCTTTCTTCTTCTTGTTTAGGACTATAACACTACAGCATGTCCTTGGTTTCCCTTAGGACAGATACCCTTTCTGTTCTACCACAATTCTTGTGGTCTTCATTTTCACACCCAAATTCCTCAAGTCCAATTTTACATCATTCATCTACTTAAGCCTAGATCTTCCTTGAGTTCTCCCTCCTCCTCCGTTTCCTTCCAATAACATTTTTACTTTGCTTTCACCGTCCACTCTTGATACAAACCCAACTCATTACAGTCTCAGTACCTTCTATCACAGTTACAGTGCCTGGAGATTTAAAATTATTATACATTTATTGATTCACTTTTGCTCCCCAGTAAGCATTTTCATATTTTCATCCCCGTATTGTTCTCACAACTTTACCTTCCCATGTCATTAAGACTTCCGTCTTATTCGTCAAAATCCATGATTCAGCACCAGAGGTCAGAGTCGTTTGTGTAATTGCTTTTTGGGACGCCCTTCATATGACTGGGTTACATTTTGTCTTCATTAAGCGCTCTAGTACATGGTAATATTTATTACCAGCAATAATTCTGTCTTATACATATGCTTCAGCCTTTTTTGTTTGTTACCAAGGAGCCTAGATAGTTAAAAACTTCAAAATTTTCATTTATCCACCGTACCTGCAGAAAGAATGTCTGATCAGGGGTTATCAAAAATTAAATGAAAGGCGGAAAATGCAATTAGAAGAGGAACAACGAAAGATGATGTTAGTGCGAAAAGAGCAACATGATGCGCCTTCCTTTATACGCAACTTCTCCACCTTATGTGTGTGGCGTGCGGCCGAACTCTAGGGTTGAAAGGCTACATGAAATTAGCCTCCTCTCCTCTAACTCTCCTCACTTCTCGCTGTCTTGAAAGTTCCAGGCTAAGCCCACTGTCCTTATGGTAAGAGCAGCATGTAGATGAAGATGAGTGTGGAGCGTCGGTGGAATGGTACTGACAGGGGAAAACAGAAATACTGTGAAGAAAACCTGTCACAATGTCACTGCTACACAAATCTCACAAGGACTGTCCTGTTATCGAACCCGGTCCTCCACAATGAGATGACGGTAATCAACCACCTGAACCAGCACAACTGAAGTCAAATTTCGTCTACATAATACATAAAAATTCAGTTCTTGCCTCACAGAGAACACAGTCCATCTCCATTAGAATGACAAATCAATTAATTTTGTGCAGGTAAATAATGGTTGCTTATTAGGCTAATCACATGCAACATATAAAAATATACCGTATGAGCAACTCGCACAGTTGTGAATGTTAAAGCAGGTGGTGCATATAGTTACCACTATACTCTAAATACCCAAGGCACCCTATGTTTTCCATATGCCTCGTCATTAATTTCTCCTTCATGTGTTATAGTTGATCGTCTCGTTAAACGGTGCTTTATCATGTGTTAAAACATGCTGAATTTCTTAACGTTAAATGATATCAGGGAAGGGATTTTCTCACGAAAGGAGCTCGCAAAGCGGAGTTATACCCGTGTTTAAATAAGCAGTGTGGGAAATGGATGTTGAGCTCCACACATTTATAGAATCGGTACTCCATTAAAGTGGACGGTGAGCCTCACGCCCCAGCCACTTTATCCTATTTTACCGTAGGCTGTGTCAGCCGGTCTGGATAATGTGGGGGAAATCTCCACCGCCTCAGGAGATCGAACCCCTTTACACCAAGCATTTATTCCCGAACCTAGTCACTATACTGACTGAGCTATCCCAGAACATACACATTGCCGAACGCACCAGACTGACCTGGCACGACATCAAATTCGATAAACATGAAGCCCTAGCAAGCCCCAGCCCTTACACACCCCATATTATGAGAAGGCACTCAAAGAGCCAAACAACCACACAACGTCAATCCTGTAGGCGAATGCAAACTAAGCCAAGCCGGGCTTCCCTTATCGTCCCTTGCTGACAATCCCCCTCGCTGTCAAGGTGCACGTATAACGGTCACGTGTACCACGACGAAGACGACAGCAATACACCTCGAAATGCGGAGCGCCTTCAACGTCGTATTCGGTTCAACATCAAAAGGCCAACCAACCTTCAATACAGCGGAAGAAATAAAGATTTCGGAAAATATCGAATGTGAAATTTTCTACTATCTTCTGGTAAGCGACATCGTGGACTTTTGTACACAGGTACCAAAGTTCTGAAGAAAGATGAAGGCATGAGGAGACTCTGAAATGTTGTTATCTGTCAATAAAATTACATAGCATGAGGAAACTCTGAAATGTTGTTACCTGTCAACCAAATTACACAGCATGAGGACACTCTGAAATGTTGGTACCTGTCCACAAACCTACACTGCCCGAACATACTCTGAAATGTTGGCACCTGTCAGCCAAACTACAGATCATGGGGACAATCTGAAATGTTGGTACCTATAAAAAAATACACAGCATGGGGACACTGAAATGTTGGTATTTGTCAACCAAACTACACAGCATGAGGACACATTGAAATGTTGGTACCTGTCAATCAAACTACACAGCATGAGGACACTCTGAAATGTTGGTACCTGTCCATCAAACTACACAGCATCAGTCGCACAGAAGTGCAAGCTTCATAGACGGCACAGTGAGAATTTCACATCCAGGTATTGGGGTGGTTAGCTTTTGGGCTAAGTGACAGTAGCAGAAATACATGGAGGGTCTTAATTTAAAGGTCAAAGCTTAAGTACTTGAAGGTCCTTTCATTTAAACGTCAAGGCAGAAGTGCAAGAAAAGACCTTAGTTTCAAGGTCATGGCTTAAGTAAGTGAAAGGCCTGAGTTTCAGTGGTAAAGGCTGAAACATCAGAACAAACCTAAATCTTGCTAGGTGTCATGTCAAATTTGTTAGTTGAAATTGTGTTCTTGATTCTTCGTAAACTGTTCGTTCAGCCGCACAGTTCCGAAGAGTCACTCCGTGCCCTGCACGATGATACCGCCCGTCCACAGGCAGACCAAAACACCCCGCGCGCCACTCCACAAATAAATACGGAGAGAAATGTAAGGTCTATTTCAGCTAGCAATGAATTATTCATGACATTCCATTTCTTCCACCTTGGCGGTTTGCAGTAAAATAGGACGAAATGAGTAAAGAGAGACAGAGACACTCGCGATTAGACGTCAATATGATTATAAGCCGAGCGTCGCGAAGCGCTGCGAGGTAAATAGTCACGTGGAACACTGACCGCTTGAAATGGCGTTTCGAATTGTTCGTCTGTTTTAATTAAAAGTACAAATGTGCCAGCTAAGAAGCGGTAATGCCGCAAAAATTACCAACAAGGAAACGTGCGGACAAAAGACACGCGCGATAAAAATAAAAAACATTGTATTCACTTTTATTCGCGTGATATTGTAATGTTTTATTGTGATTCAACTTCTGAAATTCCTCTTTTTCATTGAGTCCTGTAAAAACATCGATCTCCGTTACAGAGTTTTCTTTAACCCACCCTATTGCGTCCGCCCGGTCTGCCGTTTGCACCAACCGCTACTATTAAGCAACCCAAGAGCCACCCTGTATCCTATAATCCGTGCTCTTCTCTTTGTCTGAATGTGGCAGCAATAACCAAACCTTATCCCTGAACATACCCACATGAATACAGCACACCGGCATCCTTTGTTTAGCGTAATAACATTGAAGGCACACAGCTAAAGGGAAATATTTCTGGAATGGCTGTCCCATTCATTTACGCAAACCTCGCGGTTGAATTTTCACAGCTCCGCCAGCTTCTGAGTAAATTTTATCAACCCTCATTGTGTGTGGTTACGAATATCATACACTTACAGAAACTTCCTGTTTCCTACCGCGGACCCAACAGAGGACACGCACACACATTACGCAAGTATTTCCGGTTGCTCCGTGCAAATATAATTCCGCCCCCCCCCCCCATTGTCCTGCGTCCCAAAGAGGCCAGGGCCTCCCCTTTTTTGAGGTTTCTAGAAAACAAAAAAAAACCCACCAAAGCCGGTAGGCCCCCTCTGGCCGAGAAAGAACCCCGTCGCACAGACCCCTGAC
>Ga0123353_10006692_pt1 | contig 15419 bp, 11 predicted proteins | sample TergutLab28metaG_3_FD_92763 | JGI IMG/M metagenome (GOLD analysis project Ga0123353, IMG submission 92763) | Labiotermes labralis P3 segment gut microbial communities from Petit-Saut dam, French Guiana - Lab288 P3 | ecosystem: Host-associated > Arthropoda: Insects > Digestive system > Gut ... | reverse complement strand
CAGCGTCGCCAAGGTTGCTCTGCAGGTATATCTTATTCAACTCGTCCAGCGCCTCCACGCGGAACATGACTTGAAGCAACTCATCACTCAGCGATTCTTCCCAGATATGGGCGCTACTTCGGCTCAGGACAATTTTACGAAACGTCGCAATTTCGTTCGTGGTCAACGGTTTGGACAGCGCCCGTTTCAGGAACGTTTCTTTCGTCGCGTTTTCCTGCACGATGTTCTTCACGGTCTTTGCGATGACCCATGCCTCGATAGGGCTCCGCCTCTCGGCTGTTGCGAACAGCCAATCCGCATTTTTAGGTTCAAGCCTGGGATAATAATTTTCATAATAGGCCAAGAAAATCGCCAGTTTCTTCATGTCGTCTGGTGCCTGGCGAGCCTCCTCCATGATGCGCAGGAGAATGTCATCCCGCCGTGGGCTTTTGCTAAGGTATTGAGAATGCCAAAATTGCCAATTTCTCGCCGTACTCGACATCGGCCACAAGTGACGCAAGTATGCCGCCGTACCGAGAAAGTATCTTTCGTCCTCTTGCGCTTCCATCGTCAGCGCGGACTGAAAGCGCGCGCTCATCCAGTCCATGATTTGCTCGTTATCCCACCCCATCTTCTGCAAGGTCTCCGTCAGATCCCTCGCTGGCGTAAACACCTTATCACACACTTCAAAAAATGCGAGGCACAATTTCAATCGCTCGGCAGGCAAATCGCATAGAAACTTAATCGCCTGCCCTTGCTTGCCTCGGGTTATTTGCCTCTGTTGTAACCGAGCCCGCAGCTCTTGTCGTTCTTGTTCGGATGGAGTATCTGTTTCTTGTTGCGCATCGTGCTGTTCAGACATCCTGTCTTTCAAAACCAATGTATAGATATGCGGCATCAACCGCAACGCCGCCTCGTCCCGTTCCGCGCGGAGCAACACCTCCAGCGCGTCCCATGCCTCCGCAAGCGTTTCGGGGAGGACGTTCTCCAATTCATCCGCCCACGGTTTCAGTTGCTTCTCGCCGAAGAACAGTTTCCCCTCTACGCTGTCCCTTTTCATATCCTGCGCAAACGCCATGTTGCCCATGGCGAGGGAAACTCCCAATGTCAAACAGAAAACGTATCGCATCATCCTCCTCTACAGTCGTCAGGGTTCAGAAAATAAGGCATTAAAAGATAATATAGCACAACAGGGACTTGAAGTACAGGCGAAAAACAAAAACACACGCTGGACAATTCAGCGCAATGTCGTGTAGACTCATATTTTACTGAATGAAGGAGGAAAAAAGAGGTTAATGATTTGCGTTCCCGATATTCCCCGACTAACGGAACGCCTCACGCAATCCGCAACACAACCCGGCGTGTGCGAGGCGTTGTGCGCGGAGGCGGATGCTATCCGCTCGCAGGTTTTCGGCGACACCGTGTATATCCGTGGCATCATCGAGTTTTCCAACATCTGCCGAAACAACTGCCACTACTGCGGTATCCGCCGCGACAACAACCTTGTCATGCGCTACCGCATGAATGCCGATGAAATCGTCGAGGTTGCAATGACCGCCAAACGCTTGGGGTGCGGGACGGTCGTGTTGCAGTCCGGGGAAGACCCGTCATTCACTGCGCCGATGCTGGGCGAAATCATCCGCCGCATTAAAAACGAAACAGGCCTTGCGGTTACACTGTCAATCGGTGTGAGGACGCGCGAGGAACTTGTGGAACTGAAAGCCGCAGGGTGCGACCGCTACCTGTTGCGCTTCGAGACCTCCTCCGAAACCGCGTTCAGCGCCATCCATCCTGACTGCACATTTGCGGAGCGTGTCGCTTGCCTGAACGACTTGCGCGAGTTGGGTTATCAGGTCGGGAGCGGGTTTATGATTGGCCTGCCCGGCGCGACGCTGGAGCAGATTGCGCAAGACCTCGTGTTCGCAACGCAACTCAATCTCCAGATGATCGGGTGCGGCCCGTTCCTCGCGCACCCCGGCACACCGCTCGCAGGTCATACCACGCTTGAAAACCGCAACGTCTATTATGCGGTCATGGCGCTGCTCCGTATCCTGAACCCGCACGCGCACATCCCTGCGACAACCGCATTCGACGCACTCGACCCCAACGGCCGCGACCGTGTGATGTGTTGCGGCGCAAACGTGTTCATGCCGAACATCACACCCGCGAAATACCGCCGGCTCTATCAACTTTACCCCAACAAGCCAAGCGTGGACGAAGACGGCGAGACCAGCCTCCGCCGCGTCCTCGAACGCCTCGCCGCACTCGGTCGGAAGGTCAGCGCAGAGGCGGGCCATGCGCTGACGGCCCTGCCCTAGCGTTCGAGCTGAAGGAGGCTCTGGATTTCGTCGGGCCAGCGGGCGGGGTCGGGGGTTTCGAGGATGAGGGGGATGCCGGCGAAACGGTCGTCGCGCATGATGCAGGTGAACGGCTCGAGGCCGAGCGCACCGTTGCCCAGGGTCTCGTGGCGGTCCACGCGTGAGGCGAGGCCGGAACGGGAGTCGTTGAGGTGCATCCCTTTCAGGAAGGCCCTGCCGATGTGTTTGTCGAACGCATCCATCATGTCGAGGAAACCGTCGCGCGTGCGGATGTCGTGGCCGGCGGCGAAAGCGTGGGCAGTGTCGAGGCAGAAGCCGACTCGCGCGGGGGTGTCCACGCCATCCAGGATTCTGCTGAGATCGTCGAAGCTCGCGCCGATGTTGCCGCCGCTGCCGGCGGTGTTCTCGATGACGAGCGTGATGCCGTCGGTCTGCGCCAGCACGGTGTTGAGGGCGGCGGCGGTGCGGGCGCAGGCGGCGGCGGGCGGGATGATGCGCAGGTGGCTGCCGGGGTGGACGTTGAGCTTGTCGAGGCCCAGGGCGATGCAGCGCCGGGCCTCGTCGAGGAACGCGGCGATGGATTGCGCGTGTGCGGCGGGGTTGGGGCTGGCGAGGTTGATGAGGTACCCGGCGTGGGGCATCACTTGCGCGGGGGTGTAGCCGCAGGCCTGCATCTGCTTGCGGAAGGCGGCGGCCTCGGCGGCGGCGAGCGGCGGCGCGGACCACTGGCGCTGGTTCTTGGTGAACAGCGCGAACCCGGTGGCGTTGAGCGCATGGGCGTTGAGGGGCGCGTTGGACACGCCGCCTCCGGCGGAGACGTGCGGCCCGATGAAATAACGGGGTAACGGTTTCATGGGTCGCAGTATAGCAGGTTTCGGCGGCGGTGTCATATCCTTGCGCCTGTTTTTTCACTTGTGGGTTGCGCACCGAACCGTTTATACTAGGCACGATGTTGACAGAGGGAGGCATGGCGATGAGACGGATAATGATGCTGGTCGGGGCGGCCTGCGGCTTCTGCGGGATGATGCGGGCGGATGATTTGCCGCTGGAGGTTGTGTGCAAAGCCATGGTGAAGATGAGCGCACCGATGCGGCGCGCGCTGGCGGAGGTGCAGGGCGATGCGGCGGCGGCGGATGCGTTCCGGCCGTTCGCGTCCCCGAAGGTCAAGTTCGAGGAGGTGCTCCCTTTCTCGGTGGACATCTCGGGGGCGGAGCGCCTCTACCTGGGCTCGACAGGCTCGTATGGGGGCGGGCATTCCAACTGGGGCGAGCCGACGCTCTTCGATGCGGACGGCCAGGCGACGCCGCTCTCGGAGCTTTCCCCGAAAATCTATTTCGTGGGGTGGAGCGACCTGAAGGTCTTCCCGCCGGACGGTCCTGAGCGCCCGGTCATCGGCAAGACGCCCATGAAATCGGGGATGTTCGCGCACGTGGACAGTTGCGTGGTGTTTCAGGTGGACAAGAAATACACGCGCTTCGAGGTCAAGGCCGGCATCCAGAACTCCGGGGCCCGCGGCGCGGAGGTGATGTTCACGGTCGCGTCCAAGCCGACGGAGCGGCAGCTCGCGCGCCTCCTTGCGGAGGGGCGGTCCGACCCCTTGCGCGCCGTGAAGCTGGATGAGGGGTGGACGCGCGAGACGCGGGACGGCCCGCTCGGCTTCTGGGACTGGGTGCGGGCGCGGGACCCGCAGGCCGTGGCCCAGGCGATTGAGAACCTGCTCGCGCTGTGTGGCGACGAGCCAGCGTTGACCGCGCGGCTGGCGGGGTTGAAGGAGACGAAGAAAGAGGGCAACGAGCCGGAGTGGCTGGCCCTCTATCTCGACACGCTGAACGGCAAGCGCGTGTATGCGGCGTTTGACGATGCGGTCGGGCAGGTCGAGGCGGTGAACGCCTTCATGGCGGCGGAGGGCGTGCCGACGGCCGTGTTCGCGGGCGACATCGCGGCGTTGCGGCAGCAGGCCCCCGAGGAGCGCAAGAAGGGGCGCGAGGCGATGGAGGCCTTCGGGCAGAAGCTGGCGGCGTTGCGCCGCAAAATCCTGTTCTCCCACCCGGCGGCGCAGTTCCGCGACCTGCTGGTTGACGTGCGCTACCTGCCAACCTACCACCACAATGTTGACCAGTACCTCGGGCGCAATAACAAGACCGCGCCCGGCCTGCTGGTGCTGGAGGACTGGAAGAGCGAGGCCCCCACCGAGCGTTGGCTCACGCGCGACGCGCTCCCGCCGGGATGCACGCAGCACCCGGATTTGTCGTATGACGGCAAGCGCGTCATCTTCGGCTTCTGCGACCACACCATCGAGAAGGACCAGAACAAGCGCCGCTTCCTCATCTACGAGATGAACCTCGACGGCTCGGGCCTGCGCCAGATCACCGGCACCGCGGCCGACCCGTGGGACGCGACGCGGCGCGACGACAACTACACCGTCATCATCGAGGACTTCGACCCGCATTATCTCCCGGACGGCGGCTTTGTGTTCACCTCCACGCGGAGCCAGAACCTTGCGCGGTGCCATGCGGGCCGCAACGCGCCGGCCTTCCTCATCCACCGCGGCGAGCTCGACGGCACAGGCATCCGCGCGTTGAGCTGGGGCGAGGCCAACGAGCTCGACCCGGCCGTGCTGCACGACGGCCGCATCATCTACAACCGCTGGGAATATGTGAACCGCCACGACTGCCTCTTCCACAAGCTCTGGACCATGAAGCCCGACGGCACAGGCGCGGCGAATTTCTACGGCAACCTCACGACCACGCCGCAGTCCATCACCGAGCCGCGCCCCATCCCCAACAGCAACAAGGTCATGGCCACGGGTACGGCGCACCACTCCTTCACCGCCGGGTGCGTCATCCTCATTGACCCGCAGCAGGGCACCGACGGCCCCGCGCCGGTTACGCGCCTGACGCCCGAGGCCAAGTACCCCGAGGCCGAGGGCTGGGACACCGACACCTACATGGCCCCGTACCCGCTGACCGAGCGGCTGTTCTTCGCGGCGTGGAGCAAGGGCCCGCACACCCACGAGGGCCATCACGGCACGGACGGCGACTACGCGCTCTACCTCGTCTTCAACCACCAAGGCAAGGCCTACCGCGAGCGGGTCTATCGCGCGAAGGAGGGGCTGTCGTGCTTCACGTCGCTGCCGATACAGCCGCGCCCCGTGCCGCCCGTCATGACCTCCGCGCTGGAGCCGGACGCGGCGCAGCGCACCGGGTCTTTCTATGTGCAGAACGTCTATGACAGCGTCCACGACCTCCCCGCCGGGAGCATCCGCTACCTGCGCGTCAACGAGCTGTTCAACCAGCCCACGCCGCGCGTCCCGCACCGCGGGTGGATTATGGACGAGGTGCCGAAGGGCGTGCTGGGCACGGTGCCTGTCGCCGAGAACGGCGCGGTCGCGTTCACCATCCCCTCGCGCACGCCGGTGCAGCTGCAGCTGCTCGACGCGGAAAAGAAATGCGTGATGAATATGCGCTCGTTCATCTATCTGCAAGACGGCGAGCAGGTCAGCTGCGTCGGGTGCCACGACGACCGTATGCGCTCGCCCCTGCCCGTGAACTACGCCACCGTAACCCCTGCCGAGCCGCAGCCCATCCCCGGCCCCGACGCGCGCAGGGGGCTCAACTACGCCGCCACGGTCCAGCCCGTCTGGGACCGCTACTGCATCCGCTGCCACGGCCTCGACGAGGTCGAGGGCGGCGTCAACCTCACGGGCGCCTACATCGAGCGCGACACGGAGCGTTACCCCGGCGGCAATGTCCGCATGAGCCGCTCCTACGAGGCGCTCGTTACCAACCCCAAATACTACAAGATGCTCGACCGCAACAACGAGACCGACCGCACCACCCCGGGCGACTACCTCTCGCCTGCGAGCGGCCTGCCCGCGTGGCTCCGGAAGCACGCCAAGGAAAACGAGATCGCGTTTGACGACGCCAGCTGGGAGCGCGTCATCACCTGGCTCGACGTGAACGCGCAGATGTACGGCAATTACAGCTTCAACCGCCCCGAGGACCGGCTCCCCGACCCCGACGGCGAGAAGGCCCTGCGCGAGCACGTGCGGCAGGTGCTGGGCGAAGCGATGGCCCGGCAGCCGTTCGAGGCGCTCGTGAACAACGGCTGCCTCGACGAGAGCCGCGTGCTGAAGGCCCCCCTCGCCGCCGCGGCCGGGGGCTGGGGGCAGCGCCCCCTCTGGAACAGCACCGCCGACGACGGCTACCGCCTGATGCGCGAGAAGGCCCAGGCCGCGCTCAAGCCCCTGGCGCACCGCGACGTGGACGGCACCTGCGGCAACCCCGCGCGCTGCCGCTGCTCCTCCTGCTGGGTCAAGGCGGCGGACCAAGGCTGGCCGCAGAAGCGGCCGTCCCCCTAGGCCCGCCGGGCGAGCCGGGCGGCGCCCGGCGTTTTTTGTGCAGGTTTTTGTTGCCTGCGTTTCAGGAAGAGAGTATTATCCTCATACCTTTCTAACAAATGTTTTGTGTGGGGCAAGGAGCGGCAAGCGAGCGATATGGCAGGTTCGGGGCAGGTGGACATCATCAACCGGTATGAGAGCAAGTACCTCATCCCGCCGTTGCTGATGCCGGAGGTGCGGGCGTACATCGCGCCGTTCATGGTCCCGGACCGGTTCTGCCGCGGCAACCCGCCCGAGTACCGCATCACGACGCTGCAGCTCGACACGCTGTCGCGCGCGTTCCATTATGCGAAGGAGCGGGAGCAGGACGACCGCTTCAAGCTGCGCGTCAGGACCTACGGCGAGATTGGCTCGGCGCCCGTGTTTGCGGAAGTGAAGGGCAAGTTCCAGGACATCGTGGTGAAGACGCGGGCGATGATCCCGTTCGAGGCGTGGAGCGAGGCGCTGGTGTTCTCGACCGAGCTGCCGCGCTTTTTCCGGAACCGCCAGCAGGAGTCCGACTTCCTGAGCTTCCGGCGCGTGGTGTGGGAGACCAACGCGCAGCCGTCCAACATCGTGCGCTATTTCCGCGAGTCCTACGTGGGGACGGGCTCGACCTACCTGCGCGTGACGTTCGACCGGCGCCTGGAGTATTGCTCGCGCGCGACGTGGACGAACTTCGGCGTGGGCGAGACGTGGTATCCCATGGACTCGTCCGAGGCCCAGGCGGAGGACGACTCGTGCGTCGTGCTGGAGATCAAGACGCTGGTGAACGTGCCGGTGTGGATCATCAACATGGTGGAGCGGTTCAACTTGCAGCAGGGCGGGAACTGCAAGTATTCGACGGGCGTCTGGCAGGATGCGCTGTTCAGCCGGGCCGCGGAGCCGCGGGACATTGCCATGGATTTTCTGGCGTGGAGTATTTGATGTATGCAGACTGACTTTCTGACAATGCTGTTCGGGACAACAAGCCCGGTCTCGTTCATGAACGTGCTGGGGGCGATGCTGTTGAGCTTCGTGCTGACGTTCGTCTATGCGGCGGTCTATCAGCGGACGTTCAACGGGTTCTCGTACTCGCGGACGTTCGTGCAGTCCATGATCCTCGGCAGCCTCGTAACGTGCATGCTCATCATGGCGGTCGGCGACAGCCTCTCGCGCGGGCTGGGGGTCATGGGGACGCTCACGATCATCCGCTTCCGCACGCTCATCCGCGACCCGCGCGACGCGATGTTCCTCTTCGCGAGCCTCGGCACGGGCATCGCCTGCGGCGCGGGGATGCTCACGGTGGCCATCGGCGGGGCGTCCATCTTCGTGGCCGTGGTGCTGTTCCTGCATGCGGCGCCGTTTGCCTCGCGGCGGGACTACGAGGGGATGCTGCGGTTCACGACCACGAAAGAGGCGGAGGTCAAAGAGACGGTGGACCGCCTCCTGCTGATGGTGTGCGAGTCCTTCACGCTCGTGGCCATGCGCAACGCCATCCAGGGCGAAGCGCTGGAATACTCCTACCACATCCGCCTGCGGGACCCGAGCTACCAGAAAGAGGTCATCCGCGGGCTGTCCGAAATCGAGGGCGTTACCGACCCGCTGCTGATGATGCAGCGCGCAACCGTCGAAGTCTAGGCCGGGCGGGCCGTCAGGGGCCGTCCCCCGCCAGCAGCACGCCGAGGAGCTCGTCCGGGGTGTCAACGGCGGCGGTGAAGGCGGAGGCGCGTTGCTCGCCGAAGCCGAAACGGCAGAAGCAGCTGTTGATGCCGGCGTTCGCGGCCGCGTCCAGGTCGGTGAAATGGTCGCCAATCATCCAGTCGGCCGCGTCGAGGGCCGTGCCCATCCGCTCGGCCGCGAGGCGCAGCGGCGCGGGGTCGGGCTTGAGCCGGGGACAGTCGCCGCCGCCGATGACGGCATCGAAGCAGCTGAGGATGCCGAGGCCTTCGAGGAGGGGGCGCGTGAACGGGGCGGGCTTGTTGGTAACGACGCCGAGCTTCCAGCCCCGCGCGTTGAGGGTGCGCAGGACGCAGGCCATGTTGGGGTAGAGCACCGTGTTGTCGAGGAAGTGTGCGCCGTAGTGCGCCCGCTGGCGTTCGAGGAGCGCGTCGAGGCGGTCCGCGCGCTCGGGGATGGTGCGGGCCAGCAGGACACGGATGCCCTCGCCGATGGCTGCGACAACCGTGGCCACCGGCACCGGCGCGAGGTCAAAGTCTTGGCGCGTGAGGTTGATCGCCAGCGCAAGGTCCGCGCGAGAGTCAATCAGCGTGCCGTCTAAGTCGAAGAGAGCGGTTTTCATGGGCGGGGATTATACCATAAGACGGATCAAGCTGGAAACTAACAACTGGAAACGAGAAACGGATTATGCTATTCTGCTCGCCGCAAATGAGGAGTGTTGTCATGCGTGAATGGAGCAGGTGCGGTTGTGTGGTTGTCGCGCTCGGGATGCTGGGCGCGGGGTGCGTGTCGTCATCGGACGCCCAGCGGAAAGCGGCGGAGCAGAAGCGGACATGGCTGTTGGAGGCGGAGATGCCGGCCGCGAAAGGTCCGGCGCGCTGGAGCGACGGCATCAAGGTGCGTGCGTTTCGGAGCCAGCCGCCGTTTCATGCGCCGAACATCGTGGTGAAGCGTGCGAACGGCGAGACCGTGCTGGATTTCTACAATGCGTGGGTCGCGCCGCCGCACGATTTGGTGCGCGTGCAGGCCGTGCGGTATTTCGAAGCGTCGGGGCTGTTCCCGGCGGTCTATGACTCGACCTCCGGGACCCTTCCGCCGCTCGGCCTTGAGGGCACGGTGTGCGAGCTGTTTTTGGATTGCCGCGGGGAGCGCCCCGAGGCGGTCGTAACCCTGCGGCTCGTGGTGCTGGACGAGCGCACGCCGCAGTTCACGGTGCTGTGTTCCGCCGAGGCGACCGGCCGCGCAGCGTATGACGCAGAGGCCCCCGACGGTATCGCCCGCGCCTTCAACGCGGCGCTGACGCACGCGCTTGCGGAGGTCGTTTTCCGATAGCCCTGTAAGGGCGACATCCATTTCTGCACGGGATCTCGCCCTTACAGGGCTTGAAACTCTTTTTTATAAATACGGGGAAATGTCAAATGTTGAAATGCGACCCCTATATACCCCGCAGAAGCAGTAGATATTGCCTCTTTCAATCTTCTAAGGGAGCATAGGCTCGCCGGACAGGCCAGAAGTAACCTGTCGCCTCGCAAACGTAAAGCTCGCGCACCAAGCTCCATCCGTGGTCTGGCGGTCCGTTTTTGTCATGGCAGACGAGGACTTTCGACAAGCGGTCATCCTCATATAAATATGCGATATAGGGTTGGACAATGATACGGGAACGCTTGTCCGCACGGATATGCTCATACAGTACGCTAGTGGTGGGATACTCACGCAGATACGGCTTGATATCCAACCCATACGGCAAAAGAACCTGCGCCCCTTCCGGCAGTTTGCTCACATCCACAACAAAAGAACGGAGCTTTTCTACCAACCCGTCTGGACTCCAGACCAAACTCTGTAAAACCAGCTCTCCGCTGGGAGACTCATAATAGCTATGCACATACCAAGGCGCGGTGAGGTGTAATTCTTGGGGATGCTCAAAACAGCCTGAAAACCGAAGTCCTAAACGGCTTATATATTCCCCGTTGTCTCCGTGTTTCGTCATAGAGCGATTGAAAAGGTCACTCAGGTTTCTCCTTCTGCTAGAAAGAGGGTCAAGGCCGGCAATCTGTTTTGCAAAACGTTCGGCTTGACGGTCGGGTATCCAAAAGAAATCCTCGGCAAGTCTGTGGTAATCGCATATCGCTGTATAGAGAGACGGTGATACATTCCTCTGTTCGCCTTTAGATGGAATGCTCTTCCTATTCAGCAACATGACCCCCATGCAATTCTGCTGTCTGAAAAGATAAACCACATCTATCCCGGCATCAAGTGCGCCCCACGGGAGAAGCTGAGCGTCATGAGGGGACGGCTCTAATTGTACTTCGCCGTACACAACAGTATCCCAGCACAATGAGGGTTGCTTTAACCGCGCTTCCTCGTACAGCGGCTCTTTCAAGCCGAGGTGTTTGAGGACGAGTGGATACATGGTACTGCGCTTGGAAGAATAGACAAATGCCAAAGATTGCCGCCTCACGCTTATCCGAGGTCTCGCAATCCCAAACGCCCAGTAGCAGTGGTTCAAATCGCGCAACCTGGGAGATCGTCCGTTAAAGAGACGCTCTTTTTCTTCGAAAAGGGGATAAGAGCCTGTAAAGAGGAACTCTTTCTTGATGGGGTAGGCGCTGGTCTCAATCGAGAGGGGGCTAGCCCCAAAAACTGTGCATATCTCCCTTCTCTCTGGCGCGAGGGGATTGAATGTGAAAGCAAACGCTCTTCTGATGTCCCCCCACTTCCACTCGTCGAGCAACTGCTCGACCGTGCGTGTCCCTGAGAAACAAGCTTTGATTTCCGCCAGCATCTCGGCACACATCGCATCTGTGGGGGTAACATCATAACCCCTCACAGGTTGCGTGAGCAGTACGCCGGCCACTATTAACTTCAGTATTTTCAATATGCGGGACTCCTTCCCGTTTTAGCGGTCTCGATTGCTTCAAGCGGCGACACACTCACTATCCCCATAATCACGCCAGTATCCCACAGACGTTCCCCCAAAATCAACATCAAAATTCATGCCCTTTAAAATCCCCCCTGCTGTTGACAAGACGTGCCCAGCGGAATCCACACCCGCCGCCTCATCTGGATACCCAACGCAGACCCGAAGCGTGTGCAGAAGCTATCGTGCTTTGCAATAACATTAATACATTTTTCTACTACCCCGTCTGCCTATCGGCAGCCACCCCACCCCATTCGTCGCACTCGCGCGAACGGGGACCCCTATCAATGAAGGGGCAGTTACAATGACACGGCTTCTTCCTACTTCCCCTTCATTGATGAAGGGGTGGCAAGCCAACGGCTTGACGGGGTAGTAGAAATTGGCTGAATATAGGACAACGACAAGCTAAATCACTCTAGCTCCATGAAAGGGAATACAGGCTTTCCGGTCTGATGGCGGCACAAAATTCATGATGCCTAAATGTTCCTTATGCCTTTACAACATCAAATAGAAAACGACCCGTCAAATGTATAAGCTCGACTCCTTGAAGGCGAAGAGCTGTGTACGGCTTTATTGATGGCTAATTTTCTTATGTCTCATGTACTCTTTAAGCGCATCAACCTTGAAAACACTTTAAGCAACCCTTTTAACAACACAAAACCCCAACCGATAAAAGACACCCCGTAAAGACAAGCTAACCATGTCCACATCTTGTTTGAGCAAAAAAGTAAGACATAAAACATAAACGCAAAAGAAATGGCTAGTAAATTTTGTGAAGCCGACGGAGTGAACAAAAGCCTTTTCCGTAATAGGATGACAACGCACCAAAAGGCAAACGACATTATCAATGTTATCGAAAAACAACCAGTTGCCGTCAGTAAGCCTAAAAAGATAACAGCCAAAAGTGAATTCGCTCCCGACATACCACCCAAAAGATATCCATAACCCCAAAAAACAGTCACGCTGGCGAGAAAAGGCAAGAAACCCGTCCAAACAACGATGCTCATAAAGAGCATCAACATATAACGAAGTATCATCGGCAACATTTGTATTTCTCCGGGTTTAGTTTTACATCTGTCCAATCGGGCATCAAATCAGTAAAAGCTAAATCCACTGCTCCTTCTGACATGGCGAGATAGGGGACGAATCGGCATTTATAATAACATTCAAAATGTCCCTCAAAACGTTTTGCGTTTCTTACAGCACAACACTCGACCTCTTGTATGCCTCGTTCGAGGTCGAGGCCCCAGACGTAGGAAACTCTATTTGGAAAACAATTCGTTGTCACTACCTGTACCACGTTTCTCAATCAAACGATGAATAACAAAAAAGATAAAAAAAGCACGAATACAACAAACATTATACCTTGAATTTTGAACAACAGATTGCCGACCCAAGTAGCGCCCGTTACAATCTCCCCCTCTTCCATCCCTGCTATTCTCCCAGAGAAGAGAAGAGGGGCTGACAAGAAGTATAAGAAAAAAAAGAACAGGCAAACGTTTACAGCGTAAGCTAATGCTAAAAAGGGAAACCCCGAACGCTTGTGCAATGACAAGGTAACAAGTAATGTCCCTGCCACGAGGTTGAACACATTAAATACCGAAGAGAGGGAAGACCCCCATCCTGACATCAACCTTGGAGCACGGTGGGAAGAGCGAAACGTGTCAGAAATTAATTCGGTTAGTATATGCGAGGCGGTTACTTTTCCAGACGCTGACTGGCTAAGCAGAAGATTGTGTATTTGTTCAAGGAAGACTCCCATTAATATGCCCGTCACTAGCATAATGAACCATATAGTAAACGTAATACCTAAGTGTGGCAGGTTCTCTCTTTGCTTTTTCATTGCTTCTCCTATTTTGGGCTAAGAAAGGTTTGGCTCCTTATCGCTGCTGGTCTTGCCTCATACCATAAATATCCATAATGTCGAACTTCTAGTTCAACTTTTATGTTGCGGTAGGCTTTTGGATGATGCTTCTCGGGTAAGGCTGGAGAACGCCCCCCAATAAACATCCCCAGATAATCCCACTTGTTTATCGGGTCATTCCCGCAGAACCCGTACAAATTCAGACAGCCCTCTTCCTTTATAGGGTCTCTGGGTACTTCGGCGTGCCAGTGGGTGCGCTGGCGGCCGTAACCCGTAGTCTGAATATGGGAGTTCCAAAAGCACATGATGGCAGGATACGCCTTTTAGTCTTGCGGTGTCAAGCGTGGAAAAGATGAGGGGGGATGTTCTCGCAGAGGCGCAAAGACGCAGGGGTTGCAGGGGTGGGGGCAGCCCACCCAAAATTTCATTCCTCTGTGAATCTCCGTGGCTCTACGTGAAATGAGGGCAATGCAACGCAGGTCCGAAACGTGTGCAAAAGCTATCGTGCTTTACAATAACATTAATACATTTTTCTGCTACCCCGTCTGCCTATCGGCAGCCACCCCTTCATCAATGAAGGGGAAGTTGCAATGACACGGCTTCTTCCTACTTCCCCTTCATTGATGAAGGGGTGGCAAGCCAACGGCTTGACGGGGTAGTAGGAATTGGTTGAATAGAGGACAATATCAAGTTGAATGACTATATAGCCGTCCGCAATACGGCGATAGGGAAGCCCGGCAAATCCATGGCATCAGGATACACCTTGCGGCGTGCCGCGCCAAGCGGGGATGACACGGCTGGGGAAACGTCAAATGTTGAAATACGACCCCTATAACGATCCTCTCTATTAATCGACAAACCAGACAATAAAATCTGTATACCGTTGTATAATAGTTAGCGTTTCGTAAAAATTTAAGGCTAATGTGTCGGGAGATATCATTACATTGACACGAAATAGTCCAGATGTTGGTTTAACGCTGTAAAGATAGTCATCTAATTTAGCCAAAGCAATCAAATCATTTTTGATATTAACCGCATCATTCAGAATCACCATTGTTTCTGTTTGTGCTTCTGCAAATGTAATAGGATGGTTTTCTGCTATAATAGATATTCTTTTCTCATTACTGTCTATTGAAAAAGCAAATTCTGCAATCAGAGAATTAAGCAGTGGGGACAAGCAAAGAATAATACGTTCATACGGCACATTATCATTCATGATGACATCTACGCTTGTTGGCGCGACAAGGACGGATGCTCGGATTATACCATTAAGCTCTTCTACGGTAACAGGGTCATCGCCAATAAGCATCTTCTCGTTTGTTATATGAATACAAATCGTTTTTATTTGATGCGTATCTTTACATGACACAAGCAGAAAAAACAGCAAAAAACAAAAACAGATGCCAATGAATCTGCTACCAATTTTTATGATTAACTTCATCTTTTTCACAGTCAAGCTCCTTGCCTCAATATCCGTTTTTTTCTCTCGCAGAGATGAAGCGTTCAAAAGATGGCGGAGGGGGAGGGATTCGAACCCCCGGTGCCCGTAAGGCACGCCGGTTTTCAAGACCGGTTCTTTCAACCGCTCAGACACCCCTCCGGCGGGAAAGGGAGAAGAGTATAGAAGAATCGCCGCGGGGCTTCAAGCCGCAAAAAACGGTTTCAGGCGCAATAAAATGCGACGGGTGATGAATTTGTGTTGGTTCTGCCCCTGTCTTTTGGTATCTTGATTTATTCATTCAAACAGGAGGACGGTATGGCTGAGAAGAAATCTTCTAACACACAACTGGAAGCGGTTTTGAGTCAGATACGCAAGGAGTTCGGGGATGCGGCCATCATGCGGATGGGGGATGCGGAGGCATCGAAGAATGTCCCGGTGATCTCGACGGGGGCGTTCTCGCTGAACCTTGCGCTGGGCGTGGGGGGGGTGCCGCGCGGGCGTGTGGTGGAGATTTACGGGCAGGAGTCGTCGGGCAAGACGACGCTGGCGTTGCACATCATCGCGAGCGCGCAGAAGGCCGGCGGGCTGGCGGCGTTCGTGGATGCGGAACACGCGATGGACCCGAATTACGCGCGGCGTATCGGCGTGAACCTGGATGACTTGCTGGTGTCGCAACCGAACTCGGGCGAGGAGGCCTTGACCATCACGGAGCAGCTTATCAAGAGCGGTGCGCTGGATGTGGTGGTGGTGGACTCGGTGGCGGCGCTGACCCCGCAGGCGGAGATTGACGGCAACATGGGCGATTCGCACATGGGGCTTCAGGCGCGGCTGATGTCGCAGGCCATGCGTAAGCTGACGAGCGT
>Ga0123353_10006691_pt1 | contig 15420 bp, 8 predicted proteins | sample TergutLab28metaG_3_FD_92763 | JGI IMG/M metagenome (GOLD analysis project Ga0123353, IMG submission 92763) | Labiotermes labralis P3 segment gut microbial communities from Petit-Saut dam, French Guiana - Lab288 P3 | ecosystem: Host-associated > Arthropoda: Insects > Digestive system > Gut ... | reverse complement strand
TCCCTGAAATACCAAGGACGCATTCCGAGTGGAATGCGTAGGCAAAGGGACACCGTTTTCTACCGAGCGTGGCATCCCTAACGGGATGCCTATATGCAACAATGTCAACTTAAAACACTATAGAAACTTCCCCCCTCTCCCGAGGGGGCAGAGCGCACCCACTCATGTGCCTCTGCCTTTACGCATCGTCTTCAACGTCGATGACTTTGCCGTCGAAGGTTTCGATGACGTGCTTGAGCGTGGGGTCGTCGTAGAGGGTGGGGGCGGGGCGGGGTTGGGGGGCGGGGGGCGGAGGGGGCTCGGCAGAGCGGATGGCGTGGAGGCGCTTGAGGATGTCTTCCAGCGAGACGGATTGCGCCACGCGCGCGCAACGGATGAGCGTCATCTCGATGAGCGTCCGCACCGAGAGCGTCATACCCAGGCGGGATTCCATGTCCGCCAGCTGGTCGGCAATCTGCGTGACCCGTGCCGCGTCCGCAAGGTCGGCTTGCGCGGCGAGGGTCTTGATTTGCTCGGGGGTCGCCTCAAGGCTCGCCATGCTCTCGCCCCCGACATACTGGTAGATCAGCAGGTTACGGAAATGCTCCATGAGCTCGATGGTCAGGCGGCGCATGTCCTTGCCGGAGCTGTCGAACGCGCTCACCAGTTTGAGGATCTCCGGCATGTCGCCTTTCAGCACGGCTGTGGCGAGGCCTTCCAGTGCCTTGCGCGAGACAAGCCCGAACACCGCCAGCACGTCGTCCTCCGTCAGCGAGTCGCCCTTGAAGGAGATGAGTTGATCGAGGGACGAGAGCGCATCGCGCATACCGCCCTCCGCCCCGCGCGCGACCGCTAACAGCGCGTCGTCGTCAATGGTGATGCGCTCCGCCTCGCAGATGGTGCGGAGGCGCTCGACAATCAGCGGCGTCTGGATGCGGCGCAAATCGAAACGCTGGCAACGCGAAATGATGGTCGCCAAGATCTTGTCGCCCTCGGTGGTGGCGAAGATGAACTTGACGTGCGGCGGCGGCTCTTCCAGCGTTTTCAGCAACGCATTGAACGCCTGCGGGGAGAGCATGTGAACTTCGTCAATGATGAAGATTTTGTACTTGCCCCGCGCCGGGGCGAACTGCACTTGGTCGCGCAGGTCGCGAACCTGGTCAACGCCGTTGTTGGACGCGCCGTCAATCTCCAGCACGTCCAGCGAATTTCCGGCGGTGACTTCCTTGCACAGGGAGCACTCGCAACAGGGGCGCGGCGTGGGGCCCTTCTCGCAGTTCAGCGCCTTCGCGAAGATACGCGCCAAGGACGTTTTGCCGATACCGCGCGGCCCGACAAACAAATAGGCGTGTGCCACGCGGTTGATTTCAATCGCGTTCTTTAATGTGCGGGTCACATGCTCCTGCCCGACTACGTCCTCAAAATGCTTGGGACGCCACTTCCGTGCTAAAACTTCGTATGCCATGATTGGGGGTTAGTTTAACATGTTGGGGGTTGGGAAGGCGAGGCAAAAATTGGGGGAAATTAAGGATGCGGAGTGCGGATGTGGGGAGGTGGCTTGGTCGGGGTAGCGCATGGCGTCCTCGCCATGCTCGGGGAAGCACGGCGGGACGCCGTGCGCTACCTTATGGACAATATGGACGGAATGGACGATATGGACAGGATGCCCCTGCGCCTCTGTGGAAAGCCTGTAGTGTTTTAAGTTGACATTGTTGCATATAGGCATCCCGTTAGGGATGCCGTGATTTTTTACGCTTCTTTCTACCGAGAGATACATCCCTAACGGGATGTAACAATGTCAACTAGAAATACTATAGTGTTTAAACTTGATATTGGCATATATTTGCAGCGGTGACATTGCAACATGGAGGGCGGCTGTCCCCAGCCGCCATGGCGGGCGAGGACGCCCGCCCTCCAAACCACAGTAAGAGGGATTTCAGCCTTTTTATTCGAATGCTAATACGCCAATATCAAGTTTAATTACTATATATAGCCGTCCGTAATCGTTGGGTAGGGACGGCTCTCCGAGCCGTCCGCAATACGGCGATAACGGCGGTTTCGGAGAAACCGCCCTACCATGCGCCAATGTGAAGGGAAATCCTGTCAAAAAAAAATCGGTCATTGTCGTCTTCCTCCACAAAAACAAAAAAAACAGGAAGCGTGAGCTTCCTGTTTTTTGATTAACTTTGCTTTTAGAGCATTAGTTGCCAAGACCGAAGAGGGGCTCGAAAGCGCCATCGTTCAGGAATTGGGTGTACGCCCATGTCGGGAACGCCTTGCGCAGCATCGCCGAGGTGTTCGCACCCGCAACGTAACCCGAGAGCTTGGTGTTCAGCTTCATGCCCCATGTGCCGTAAATGACGGAGGCATCTTCGAATTCGAACGACCCGTCACAGATCCAGTAACCGGCAGTCTCGCAGCTCTGCGCGCCCGGAGCAATGCACTGCGGCACATACAGATAACCAACGGTCCCGCCACTGAAAGCGGTGTAGAGGTTCTGCTTCGTGTTGAAGGTACCGAAACCGGTGCCGGTCAGGTCGAAAGGACCAATGAGACCCTTGTTATCGTCGTCAACTTCGAGAGTCCAAGCTGCTTCCGCCGACTTCCCGTTACCCAGGATGTGGAGGAACTCAAACTCGAAACTACCAAGCTGCAACGTGGTCTGCAGTTTCTTGTTCCCGAGGAACAACCAGGTCTCATCCGCTTCTTCCAGCATGTCGCATTCGCAACCGCAGACGAACAGATAACCTTCGAGGGTCAGCGCAACCTTCGGGAAGCGGACGCAACCGCCAGTCACGGTGCCTTCGCCACACAGGTCAGGGGCGGTGACGTGCTTAAGCGCCCTGCCGGTAACCGTGCGGAGGTTCATCTTCACGTTATAGGTGAGCATGCAATCCCGATCGATCGGATCCGGGTCGCCGCATTGAGCGTATGCGCCGCCAACGATCGTCATCGCCGCAGCAAACATCATCAACTTCTTCATTGAGTATACTCCTTTTTTAGTTACTTTTGAACATTCTCCTCGCGACTCCGTTATGTCACTGAAGCGTCCAAAAACATTGTTACTTTAACACAGACGTTGGATACAGTCAACTACTTCTTGCTTTTTATCGCAAGAAATTTCAGGCACCCGCCTGATCGCGTATCGCGTCCATGCTACGATAACATCGCCTCTGAACATTCCCTGTGCGACACACCATGTGTCGCTGAAATGTCCAAAAAGTGATGACAATTTATCATATAGGGCATTGTGCTGTCAATAGGGTTTTTCAAAAAAAGTTTGGATTTTTTTGGGGGGAGGGGAGGGCGTGGGGGAGAATTGAAAATTGAAAATTGAGAATGAGGCAGGGTAGCGCACGGCGTCTCGCCGTGCTTCTTTTCGCATGGCGGGGGCGCTGTGCGCTACCTTATGTTCCGTTGGTTAGCGGAGGATGATGACGGTGCCGCCGATGACGGAGACGTAGAGGCAGGCGTCGGGTTTGTAGATGAGGCGGCCGTTTTCGGCGCCGTCGATGGAGGTGGTCTTGCCGAGGAGGAGGAGGCCGTGGGGGGCTTGGGTGAAGTCGGCAATCTTGGTGAGGGTGCCGCGGGGGGGCTCGCTGCCCATGGTGGCGTGGAGGTGTGTCCCGGCAAGCTCTGTCTTGCCGACGGTGGCGAGCACGGCGCCGAGTGCCTCGATGTAGAGGTCGTTGAGGAGGAGGGTTCCGGTGAGGGCGCCCTCGCTTCCGGTGAGGTTGACGGTGCCTGTGCCAGGGCCGTTGATCACGCCGAGGGTGCCGACCTCGAGGGTGAAGGAGGTGCGGGCGGCGGCGATCTCGGGGGGGATGAGGGCGAGGGTGCCGCTGTCGGTGTCGGCGGGGTGCGGGATGAACATGGCGTTGGGGATGTAGTCGGGGGTCTCTTGCCCGGGGAGGCGGATGGAGACGCGCAGGCCGTATCCGCCGGTGCCTTGCTGGTAGGTGAGGGCGAAGTCGTGGAGGCCGGGCTGGAGGAGTACCGTGCCGGAGCGGTCTTGCATCCCATGGCTGCCTCTGTTGTCCACGACGCGCTCGCCGTTGATGAAGAGGAAGCTGCCGTCGTCGCTCCGGGTGGTGAAGGTGTATTCGCCGGGTTCGGTGATGACGATCTTGCCTTTCCAGATGGCGGCGAAGCGGTGCCCCGGGCCCGGCAGCTTGGTCCTGACGGATGCGGGGAAGTTGGCGCCGTTCTCGCCGAAGTCGAGGGTATTCCCGGCTGCCCATGTGATGACTTTTTCGATGAACGGGCAGGTTGCGAGGAATGCCTCGGCGGTGGCGAGGTTTTGGAGGTTGCTGTCGAGGACGGTTTGCGCCTGTGCGTCCGTTCCCGCGTTGAAGAGGTCGTCCAGGTCGTAGTAGTAGCCGTAGAGCCCGCTGAAGGCGTCTTTGCTGATGTTGAGGCTTGTGCCTGCCTCGACGGTGAGGGCGCCGATGTAGTAGGCGGCGTTGTCAACGGGGGGCAGGACGAGGGTGGCGTCGGCGATGATGAGTTTGGCGAGGGGCGGGAGTGTCCCTGCGTCCGTGGGGAAGAGCACGTTGGCGCCGTTCTGGAAGCGGACGGTGGCGGGGTCTTTGCCGTCTTGCTGGATGAGGGCGTTGACCTGCACGTGGTTGTTGGCTCCGCTGATGGTGAAGCTGCCGGAGGCGAAGACGCCGCCGAAGGAGGGGTCCACGTTGGTGAGGGTGACGTTGCCGCCTCGGGAGATGATTTCGCCGTTGCCGGTGATGAGGCCGGTGTAGGTGATGTCGTCGGTGCGGTCGAAGATGAGCTGGGTGCCTTCCGCGACGTGGATGTGGGTGCCGCCGAGGGTTCCGGAGGTGTTGCCGTCGCCCGCGATGAGGGTGCCTTGGAGGAGGTACCATGTGCCGCCGAAGGTGTCGTTGTCCATGACGAGGGTGAGCTCGTCGGCGCCGTTCTTCTCGATTTGCGCGTCTGGCACGCCGGAGATTTGGGCTTCGAGGGCTTGCGGGGTGTGGATGTCCATGCGGAGGTAGGAGCCGGGGGTGGTCAGCGCGACGCTGCCGTAGCCGTTGACGCCGTACACGGTGGAGACGCTGGGGCGCAGGTATGCGTTGGGCATGTTCTGCTTGACGAGGTCGTAGGGGGCTTTGATGGTGGGGCGGATGTCGTAGCCGCCGCCAGCCTGCCCGTAGCGGATGTCAACATCGTGTGTGCCGGCGGCGAGGGAGAGGGTGACGAGGCGTTCGGCTTGGCCGGCGGTGAGGTTGTCTATGATTTGCACGCCGTTGATGAACATGTCGAGGCGGTCGTCGCTTTGCATCCCGAAGGTGTAGTCGCCGGGTTCGAGGGCGAGGAACTTGCCGAGGAAGCGTATGCTGAAGTGCGTGCGTGGTGTGTCGCCAATCTGGGCGTAGGGTCCGGGGAAGAAGTACCCGTTCTGATACCAGAATGTGGGGGAGCTTGCGACGGCGAGCATCCCGGTCTGGGTGGTGCTGGCGACGTACTGGATCGCGCGGTTGTTGAAGTGGTCGCTCGCGCCTCTGTACTCGTCGGGGTAGTAGAGGCCTTTGAGCCCGAGGTTCTGCCAGCCGGCGTATTCCGGCTCGATGACGAGGGCGCCGCCGGGGGCGACGTGGAGGGGGTTGAGGAAGGGGGTGGCGCCTTGGAGTTTGAGTGCGCCGCCTGTAACGGTGACTTGCCCGTTGAACTCGGGGGTTGTCTGGCTGGCGAGGGTGAGGCTGCCGTCGCCGTGCTTGATGAGGCGGGTGTCGGGGGCGGTGGCGATGAGGCGCCCTGCGAAGGGGTCTGGGGTGTGGGTGTCGCCGTTGACCTCAAGGGTCATGTTGCCGTACATTTCGAGGCGGCTGGCGGGGGTGCCGGAGAGGGCCGCGATTTTCGCCGGGTAGGGGCGGAGGAGTGCCTGCGGCAGGACGGGCGGGAGGCCTTCGCTCGGGAGGGGTGTGCCGGGGGGCACCATGAAGACGGTGAGGCCTCTGCCGCCGGAGCCTTGGTAGTGGCCGATGACGATGTCGTGCCAGCCTTGCTCGAGGTGCATGGGTTCGCCGTAGCGGAGGCTGCTGATGGATGGCACGCCGAGGCTGTTGGTGGTGTAGCTGTAGCCCTGGGAGTAGCTGTTGGTGATGGCGGGGAGGCGGTTGATGTACACGCAGCTGCCGTCGTCGGAGGCGGTGGCGAAGGTGTAGTCGCCGGAGGTCTCGGCGTAGAACTCGCCTGTCCAGCGGGCGTAGTGGAAGCTGCGGTTGTGGAAGTCGCCCTGGAAGCGTGAGCCGGGGGCGGGGGGGTGGCCCTGGGCGGTGTCGGAGAATCCGGCGTCGAAGCCAGTGCCGAAGCTGAAGCTGGACTGGACGTGGGTTGCGGCGTAGCCCGCGAGGAGGCTCTCGAAGAGGTCGAGGTCCACCAGCGGGAGCGGGGTCACGAGGTGCTCCAGCTCGGGGAAGTGGAACCAGAAGTATTCGCCTGTCAGCCCGTGGATGTCTGCCGCGGCGAGGCCGACGCTGAAGAGGCTTGTGCCGCTGAGGGCGACGTTGCCGAAGAGGGTTTCCGCGCCGATGCGGACGGTGCCTTGCTCGACGGCGAGTGCGTTCACGTCCGCCCCCTTCCAGAAGGCCTGGGTGCCGGTTCCGGTCTTGGCGGCTTTAGCCGGGGCGTCGAGGCGCCCCCAGAACCTGCCGTCGTGGTTGGCGTGACCGAGGGTGAGGGTCGCGCCGGGGGTCGGGGAGGTGTCGAGGATGGTCCCGGCGCCGTTCAGCCCGTTGATGTTCACGTTGAAGCCGTTGAGGTCGAGCGTGCCGAGGGGGAAGATGTTGTTATTGATGAAGTTGAGGCCGCTCCTGTCGGCGCCCCAGGGGAGGGCGTTGGCGATGCCGATTTTCAGGGTGCCGGCGCAGATGCGCGTCTCGCGCCGGTAGGTGTTGGCGGCGTCGAGGGTGAGGGTGCCGGAGCCAAGCTTGCGCAGGCCGACGTTCGCGCCGGTGCCGGTGGGGGCGGCGAGCTGCGGGGGGACGTTCCCGAGGGGGCGCTCGAATTGGTCGGTCCAGGTGATGTCGAGGTCGGTGGCGACGCCGAACATCCCGTTGCCTTGGATGACGTTGGTTTTGACCCAGCTGAAGGCGTCGCCGTAGCCGACGGCGAAGGTGCCGGAGTTGTTGTCGTTGTTGAGGGTGAGGGTGCCGGCCCATGTGTTGTTGGTGCCGCCGAACATGAGGACGCCGAGCTCTGCGTTGGTGATGGCGCCTGTGCCGCTGAGGTCGCCGAGCCACGCGCAGAACCTGTTGTTGGGGGTGTAGAGGGTGGCGCCGTCGTCCCCGACGCGGAAGCCGCGGTTGGGGTGGGTGGTCAGGTTGGTGATGTTGGGGCTGAGGCGGAGGGCGGCGTCGTTGACGTAGAGGTAGTCGGGGACGAAGCCCGGAGGGACTGCGCCAAGGGCGGTGTCGTTCTGGAACCAGAGGGCGGTCTTGTTGGTCACGATGATGCCTCCGGAGAAGAGGTTGTCCCGGGCGAGCTCTGCCGTGCCGGGGAGGTCAACGATGACCTTGCGCGGGGTGCCGGTGATGAGGTCGTCGGTGAGGTTCCTGTGGCGGAGGCCGCCGTTGGCGTTCCAGCCCTGCCTCCCACCGCCGAGGCGGTAGCCGCCGGCAGTCGGGTCGGGGGTGAGGGTGCCGTTGTGGTCGCGCCCGCTGTCCGCGCCGAGGCGGATTCCGGGTAGCCCGGTGAGGTCGTAGTTGCGGTTGATGAGGTGGTTGCCGACGATGAGTGCGCCGTCTGAGTCGGGCTTGATGCGGCTGATGATGTCGTCGATGACGTTCTGGGTGATGTCGATGTTGAGCATGAGGGCGGCGCCGTTGTAGATGCCGATGTCTGGGGTGCCATGCGGGGAGCGGCTCCCGAGGGCGTTCTCGTGATACAGCACAAACCTGCCGCCGTAGATGAGGGTGTCGCCGGTGTAGTCGTTGTCGCCGTAAACGTCCAGCGAGCCTGTCGAGGGGGCCTCGATGATGATGCTGTCGGAGCCGGTGACCCGTACCCGGTATTCGTTCGCGCCGCCGAAGACGGTGAAGCGGTGCACGCCTGCGTGGGGGGTGTAGGTGCCTGTGTAGTTGACGGTCCCGAACATCCCGAGGGAGAGGTTCGGGCGGCCGGTGAAGTTGAGGCTGTCGGCGGCGTTCGCGCCGAAGAGGATGATGGCGCCTTCGGAGGCGGGGTGGATGTGGTTCAGGAGGGCGGTTGCGCCACCCCCGACTTCCCAGCCGATGCCCGCGCCGTCTTGCAGGAGGATGCTTCCGCTGTAGGAGCTGGGGAAGGTGTTCGCGCCACGGAAGAGGAGGTTGCCGCTGGCGACGGTGATGTCCGATGTGGAAAAGACGTTCGCGCCGCGCAGGACCAGCGTTCCGGCGCCGAGTTTCGTGATCGTGCCGCCGGGGTCGGAGGGGTCTTCGGTGAGCGGCTGGTTGATGTCGAGCGTGGTGTTGGGGAGGATGTCGAAGCAGGCGCCGCCGCTCTGGATGTATGCGGCGGTTAGCCCCTGCATGAAGTCCACGCGCCCGTCACGGTTGCGTAAGGTGCCGCCGTTGAAGTAGAAGATGTTGGTGGAGTTGTTGCCCCCGGCGATGATGCGCCGCACCCAGATGAGGCCGCCGTTCAGGAACACTTCCGCGCGGTTGGTCGCGTTGGGGTTATTGTCCGACAAAAACAGGTCGTCGGCCGTCTCCACGCTGCCGCTCTCGACAAAGAGCTTTGCCTTCGCGCCTGTGCCCTGCCCGACGACGACACGGCCTGTCCGCTCGGAGCGGATGGTGCCGCCGTCCACAACGACCTCGCTCGTGGCGCCCGCGGCACCCGCGTAGAACCACCCGTTCGAGACCGTGACCAGCCCGTTTGCCAGCACCTCCATGTAGCTCACGCTTCCGGGCGCGTGCCCGACATAGAGATCCCTGTCCACGCAGAGCCACGCCAGCTCGTCGCCGCCGCCGATGATGGATGTCGCGGAGCCGCCGTTGTTGCCGAGCGCGAGGTTGCGCGTGCCTGTCCCCGGGAGGTCGAGCTTGCCGCCCGACAACACAAAGTCGAACACCGAGCTGGGCTGCCCGCCGAAGTCGAGCGTGGTGCCCGCCGTGGGCGCGGAGACGGTCAGCAGGCCGCCGGTGATGCTGAGGCCGCCGTTAATCGCGAAAAGGTTTTGGAACGTGTTCGTGCCGGAGAAGCCCTCTGCCTTGCCCGTGTTGTCGATGTAAACGGTGCCGTTGTCCGCGGGCATACGGTTCCACCTCCAGTTGCTGGCGATGTCCCACGCCGCCCATGCGTTTGGCGTGCCGTTCCAGAAGGCTTGGCTCAAGACCTCCTGCGTGCTGTTGAATGCCGCGCGTTCCGCCGCGTACGTGTCGAAAACCTGCGTAGCCGTCAGCGGCCCGTTGTAGAGGGTCAGCCGGGCGACAGACCCGCCGAAAGGCATATCATAATTAGTGCCAGCCCCGTTCTGCACCGCGCCCAGCGTGAAGAAGTTCACGCGCTGGGTGATGTTGATGTTCGTGCGCCGCGCATAAACCCTCAACGCGCCGTTGAGATACAGCCGCTCCCAGCCGTCCGCATCCCGCGTCACCACCACATGATGCCACTGCCCCACCGCAGGAACCGCCCCGCCCCACGGGAGGTTGAAATCCGTGCCGAAATGCTCCACCGCATTACCCGCGTTACTGCCATAGCGCAGCTCCATGCTATTCCCGTTCGCGGCACCGGCGCGCGTTGTCCACGTGAACACCGTCTCATCGTTGCCGAAAATCTGCGGCTTGTAAATCCAGACCTCAAGGCTCCAAGGCGCTGTCCCGCACACCACGCCGGGCGCCACCCCATTCGTCATCACCGAATTGATATTCCGCGTCACGAACGACACCGCCGGCACCCCGCCGACATCCGTGTTGTAAACAATGCCCTCGCCACTCCCGGCAGGAACGAACACCCCGCCCAGCAAACCGCCGCTATTCTGCCACGAGCCTATTTGCGTCCCGTCAGACAACGCCGAGAAATCCGTTGCCGTCAGGTTAATCAGCACATCCGGCGCGGACCGCACCAACACACCCATCATGCACGCCACGAGCGCCACCAAACCCACCTTTAAGCACTTATTCATAATAGACCTCACATTTTTTTTCACAACACAGTTTACCCTGCAATTGAAATTATACACCTTGCGGACAGGATGAGGCAAGGGGAAAAGTAAAAAGTAAAAGGTAAAAAATGGGAGGAGAGAGGGGGGCGGTTTGTGAACCGCCCGAATGTAGGAATGAGGAAGTAGGAATGGAGAAAGGGGAGAGAACGGGAAGTGCCTTCCCCAGGAGTACCCTGTCCATATCGTCCATATTGTCCATCCTGTCCATAAAGGTGGCACATGACATCGAAGGAAGCACGGCGGGACGCCGTGCGCTACCTTTCCGAGGGGGTCGAGTGGGGGCGGGGGTTGCCCTCTGAAAATGGACGGGATGGACGATATGGACGGGATGGACGGGGGCGACCGCAAGGGTCGCCCCTACAGGCTGCGAAAACATCCGAGGGTACAGAGTGCACCCACTCCGATGCCTCGGGAAACATCCGAGGGGCATGGGCGCACCCACTCGTGTGCCTCGGGGAAAGGTGGCGCATGGCGTCCTCGCCATGCGAACAGAAGCACGGCGGGACGCCGTGCGCTACCCAATTCTCAATTTTCAACTTTCAATTTTCAATTTTCAATTCCTCCCGAGGGTACAGAGCGCCCCCGCTCCGATGCCTCGGAAAACATCCGAGGGGGTTGAGCGCACCCGCTCGTGTGCCTCTGTGCTGGTCATTGCGCCGGGAGCGCCGAGCACCAGCTCGGCATGAAGCAATGCCCGATGCCGAACGGGTGTTCGGCGTTCCCGGGTCATTGCCCCGAGGCGCACCCCAACTATTAACTATTCATTATTAACTATTAACTCCCCCTCTTACGCATCCCACCCTTTTACCTTTTACTTTTTACCTTTTACCTTCCCGAGGCACGAGGGCGGGGGCACTCTGCCCCCTCGGAGCGCCATCTTACCAATAAAAAAATACTCTATAAAAAGTGTTGGCAAGGCTGGAGGGATAACGTATAATATTGGTTTTTAATGTGGTAAAAGGAGTTTGCTATGGCTAGTCAGTTTGTCAGAGTAGGCGTGTGCCTGATGGTGGCGTGGGCGGCGTTTGCGTTGCCTGTCGGGGCGGCGCATATCTTCCAAGGGGATGGCTCGGATGAGGCCGGGTTTATCCCGCCGCCGCCGCGTAAGGAAATCCCGCCGCCGCCGGCGAATATCGCGGGTGGCGAGACGTTCATCCCTTACCCGCCGCCGCCGGCGACGCCGATGTCGCGCTCAGAGAAGAAGAGCCCGCCCAAACCGCCGACGATGTTCACGAAGCTGACCTCGCAGTATGGGGAGCAGGATTGGAACGCGCGGCCGAATGACCTCAACAACCTGTTGAAGTCGCTCAAGAACATGGCGAACGTGGATTATGAGTTCGAGGCGAAGTCGTTCGCGGAAATCAGCGCGGACCCGGACATGAACCCCATCCTCTACCGCTCGGGGCATTACCACTGGAGCCTGAACGCGGATGAGAAGGCGAAGCTGCGCGAGTACCTGCTCAAGGGCGGTACTATCGTCCTGAATGCGGGTATGGGCTCGAAGCCGTTCTATGACTCGGCGGTGCGGGTGCTGAACGAGGTGTTCCCGGAGGCGCCCGTGCAACGCTTGAGCGCTGACCACCCGATTTTCCATGCGTATTATGAGCTCGACAAGGTGGGGTTCCGCCCCGGCGTGCGTACCATCATGAAGCACACCGACAATAGCCCGTGGCTCGATGGCGTGACCATTGACTGCCGCACGGTGGCGATTATCTCGCGTTTCGGCATGGAGGTGGGCTGGGATCCGCTGGAGGATGATAACATCATCGCCTACACGCCCGAATCCGCCCAGCAGCTCGGCATGAACATCATGACCTACGCGACCGCCATGCGCACGTGGATGATTGACAATGTGAAGAAGACGAAGTTCGAGGATGCCAAGCAGGTCTCTACGGCGGGCTCGATGAACATCGCGCAAATCGTGTATGACGGCGAGTGGAAGACGCGCCACGTGGGGCTGTCGGTTCTGCTCCAGCAGTACAACCAGCGGACGGGCGCGCCCGTGAAGTTCTCCACCAAGGAGGTGCGCCTGACCGACCCGACGCTGATGGACTCGCCCATCATCTACCTGACGGGGCACGAGACGTTCACGTTGAAGCCGGAGGAAATCATCGCGTTGCGCAACTACCTCAACAGCGGGGGGCTGCTCATCGCGGAGGCGTGCTGCGGGCGCAAGGCGTTTGATGTCGCCTTCCGCAAGGCGATGACGGAGGTGCTGCCGGGCACGTCGTTCAACGCGCTCCGCCAAGGGCATTCCCTGTTCAAGATCCCGAATGACATCACGAATTTGAAAATCACGCCCGCCCTCCAGAAGACCTATAATAATGCCCCGGCTATCGCGCCCAACATCCTGACGATGGAGACGAGCGGGCACACGGCGGTCATCTACAGCCCGATCGGTATGGCGGGCGCATGGGAGCTTTCACCGAACAAGTATTGCGGAAGTTATCTGGAGGACGACGCCATCCGCCTGGGCGTCAATATCCTGATCTACGCCGCCACACGCTAACATCGGAGTGTTTGCGCCACGGGCGGCGACCCTGACCCGTGGCGGGAAGAACCAAGCGAACATGAGTGCCAGTGTCTCAAAAACGGTTTGGGTTGCCGCAGGAGTTGCTCTTGCGGCAACTGTCCTCTTTGCCGCGACACCGCAGGAAGAGGCGTTCATGCGCGTGTGGCGTGTCCATGCCAACGACCCCACCAACCATGATGCCGTCATCGAGGCGTGCAACCGGGCTGCCGCGCTGGGCGAGTACCTGCCTGTGGTGAGGACGCTGGCGGCGTGGCATTTGCTGGCGAGCGGTAAACAGCAGGACGCCATCCTGAATTTCGAGAGCGCGTTGACGACTGACCGCGCCGCCCCTGCCATCGTGCGCAATGCGGACACGCTGGCGCGGCGCTGGCTGACGCGCATTGACCACATCGCGGTCGAGCGGGCATTGCGGACGCATTATGCCGCGAACGTGGAGTTCCCGAGTTCCTTGCAGTCGGTGTTGTCGCAGCCCAACCCGCCGCCGCGCACCGACCGTTTCGGCACGGCGTGGGTTTACAAGGCGGAGGCGATGCGGGTGTCGAAGGCGCCCAACCAGCGGTTCTCGCTCCACAGCCAGACGCTGGGCAGCCGCCTGACGGCGATGGGGTCGCTCCCGTTCACGGGTTACGGGAAACGGCAGGCAACGATTGTCGCGCGGCGGCAGGGCAACCCTGTCATGGTGGACTTTGAGACGGTCATGGAGGCGGAGGCGCCCCTGCGCGGCACAGCGGGCGAGGGCAGCGCGGTGAACGGAATCCGCTTCCTGAAACTTGCCTCGGACGGGCAGTTCGCGCTGATGATTGAAAACGAAAGCGACTTTTGGGTCGTGGCAACGACAAGGAGCCGCTGATGGCGCAAGGTGAAGGGATTTCGGCATTCCTCAATGCCGCGCAAATGTCAAAGTTGAACCGGCTGGTGCTGAACTCGCGCTATGTCGTGGAAGGCACGTTGGCGGGGCGGCACCGCAGTGCCCAGCGTGGCGCGAGCACGGAGTTCGCCGACCACCGCTCCTACATCCCGGGCGACGACATCAAGCGCATCGACTGGAAGGTGCTCGGCCGCACGGACAAGTATTTCATCCGCCGCTATCAGGACGAGACCAACCTGCGCGTTTACCTGCTGGTGGATCGCAGCGGCTCGATGAATTACACGTCGTCCGCCGACCTGCCGACGAAGTTCAGCTACGCCTGTTCGCTCGCCGCCGCCATCGGCTATGTGGTGCTGAAGGCCCGCGACTCCATCGGGATGTACATCTACGGCGAGAAGATGGATGCCGCCCTACCCTGCAAAAACTCGTTCAACGAGCTGAACAATTCCCTGAAAATTCTTCAGGGCTACAAACCCTCCCAAGGCACGGCAGGGGCAGACGTGATGCACCAGATTGCCGAGACCATCAACCGCCGCGCGATGGTCGTCATCATCTCCGACCTGCTGGACGACCAGCACGAAATCATCAAGGCAATCGCGCATTTCCGCAAGAACCTGCACGACGTGATTGTCTTCCACACCTTCGACCCGATTGAGCTCACGCTGGACCTGAAGCGCGGCGCGGAGTTCGAAGACCTCGAAAACGGCGAGCGCATGATTGCCGACCCCCGCGCCATCGCCAAGGAGTACAAGGATTTGATGGGCGAGTTCATCGGGACTTACCGCGAGGCGTGCGCCGAGATGAAGGTGGACTACCGCCTGATAAAAACCGATGAGCCGATGGACACGTTTGTACGGGCTTACCTCGAAGAACGTAAACGCTTATCACGCTAACCCTGAACCGAACCCGTTACGACCATGATACCGTTTGTCAATCCGATTTTCCTCTGGGCGCTCGCGGCGGCAGCGATACCGCTGATGCTCCACATGTTCCAGCGCCGCCGGACGGTCGTCACGCCTTTCCCGACGTTGCGTTTCCTCAAGGCGGCGCAACGGCGCTCGTCCAGCCGCGTCAGGTTTGAGAATTTTCTGCTCTGGCTCTTGCGTACCCTGCTGATCTGCACCATCGCGCTGGCGTTCGCAGTCCCGGTGTTGCGCTCGTCCACGAATGATTCTTCGCTCCTCACCCGCGCCCGTCGGGATGTCGCGATTATCCTCGACGCCTCCTACAGCATGAACTACGAGCTGGAGCGCGGGAGGGTCTGGGAAATCTGCAAGGAGGCGGCAGTCCGAATCGTCGAGGGGCTCACCGCGGGTGACCGCGTGTGCGTGTTCCTCGCCTCGGATACGCCCATGCCCGTCATCGAGATGACCACCGAGCACGCCACGGTCATCCAAGCCATCCGCTCGCAAGAGAGCCAGCCCACCAGCTCCCGGCTGGACGAGGCGGTTGCCCTCGCCGCATATACGCTCGAACAGCGCAAGGAGGGCTACGAGAAGGAAATCTATGTGATGACGGACGGGCAGTCCCTCCCGTGGCACGGCTTCCGCGACACGATGGGAGGGCTGGAGGAGGATGCCTCGGACACCGACACGCGGGCTGTCATCAGCCGTGAGCAACGCGCGAAGATTTCCCTGTTCGTCCTCGCCGCGGGCGCGCAGATACCCGACAACACATGCCCCTTTGATGTCAGGGTTACGCCGAACCTCTTGCTCGCGGGGCAGACTGCCCGGGTCAATGTGAGCGTTGCGCGTTCGGGGCCGGCAAAGCAGGTGACAGTCGGGCTGGAGGTTGACGGTCAGAACCGTGGCCGCTGCGACCTGACGACCGATGCCGACACGACCTCCTCTGTCGAGATCATCGTAGGCGGGTTGGAGC
>Ga0123353_10006689_pt1 | contig 15420 bp, 9 predicted proteins | sample TergutLab28metaG_3_FD_92763 | JGI IMG/M metagenome (GOLD analysis project Ga0123353, IMG submission 92763) | Labiotermes labralis P3 segment gut microbial communities from Petit-Saut dam, French Guiana - Lab288 P3 | ecosystem: Host-associated > Arthropoda: Insects > Digestive system > Gut ... | reverse complement strand
GCACTGCACACATACTTCGGAAAGTACTGATGTAAAAGTGCAATAGATTCAACACTGAAACTAACGATATAAGCACCATGAATAGTAACAACAGAATAGCTGCAACACTGTATTCCTTAGAGACATGGTTTGTCTCAGGAATGCAAGTATAAATACCCTGCATAAAGGTGGTGGTGATGATGATGATGATGATATGGCGAATGAAATATGTGCTATGTGGAGACAAAAGGCAGCACAAGTGATCCCGACAGTAATATCATCTACTGGAGTAATTCCAAAGTCACTATCACAAACTCTAACGAGACTTAACTTGCACCCCAATACATATACACAACTGCAAAAATCTGTAATTCTTGGCACATGTTCAATTGTAAGAAACTTTTTAAACTACAAATAAGACCACCGAGTCTAATCCTGTTGATTACTACATCGCAGGATAGGTGAATATTTCCCAGCCAAAACTGAGAAGTGAGAAATTCGACGACGACGACGACGACGATGATGATGATGATAATAATAATAATAATAATAATAATAAATTGGTTCTAAGTTAGGGTTGGGGAATATTTGGGGCGCTATATCGGGGAGTTACTACCCGTGAGGGGACAGTATCCAAGAAAATATGCCTCAGAATGGACAGCGTCTACCGAAATATATCTGAGAATGGCCAGTATCCAACAGAATGTATGACATGACAGTCGCCAGTGTGCTCAACAAAATACATGACAATTGCCAGTTTGCTGAACAAAATACACCTCAGAGAGCAGTGTCCAACAGAATACACCTGGCAGTGAACAGTTGCCTGTGTCCAACAAATTCATGACAGTTGCCAGTGTGTCCAACAAAATATATTGGCAGCTGCCAGTGTGTTCATCAAAATATGACAGTTGCCAGTATGTCCAACAAAATACACCTGGCAGTGAACAGTTGCCTGTGTCCAACAAATTCATGACAGTTGCCAGTATGTCCAACAAAATACACCTGGCAGTGAACAGTTGCCTGTGTCCAACAAATTCATGACAGTTGCCAGTGTGTCCAACAAAATATATTGGCAGCTGCCAGTGTGTTCATTAAAATATATGACAGTTGCCAGTATGTCCAACAAAATACACCTGGCAGTGAACAGTTGCCTGTGTCTAACAAATTCATGACAGTTGCCAGTATGTCCAACAAAATACACCTCACTGCGTAGACAGCGTCCAAAAGCATAATACACCTGACAGTGAACTGTCGATAGTGTCCAACAGTATATAAGGCAGTGGCCACAGTGTCCAACAAAATACGTGGCAGTTGCCGCTGTGTTCAACAAAACATACCTCAGACAGTGGACGGTGTCAAAATGTGGGAGCAAGTAATCGACGACTGCCATAGACCTTGACAGACGCGCTGTAAGGTTCTGTGTCAACTGACGTCCTTGACTGACGGACACGGCTTTTATGATTACGTTCTCATGTCACCCCTCTCTGGAACTTTTTTTTCAAAACCCTTTATTTATACTCTCGGTCTGTAGTAGACCTTTAGTACATGTGTGGAGAAATTAGTACAACAGTCAGGTACAGAGTCATGTTGAGGGGTATTCCAGTGAATACCTTCAGTTAACAGGAACTTTTACGTTATGAATCTGAATCTGTTAGGCAGATCAAACGGAGAGTAACGGCGTAGTCTGCCTGGGCCATTCTTCTCGAGGGGGGGGTCGTGAGTTTATTTGGGTGCACCTCTATTTTATTTTGGCTGTATAGTTGGTACTAAGCCGTGTGATTTCTTCCCTTATAGTTGGTATTTGAAGATCAGTGTGTAGCATATAGTTGGGTATGTACCACGGTGCGTCGGCCGCTATCCTGAGAATTTTGTTCTGTTCTCTGGAACTGCAGCAGCGGCAGTTAACTTCTAAACCCCTGTTATACCATTTCAATGTGAAAAATGCTTAGTCACGTTCAAAAAGATATATTGGTTTTATTTCTCGTACCCTCCATGAAAATTCACCATTGCACGCGATCCAGTACTTGGCACAAGGCCGCAGTAATCCTATCTGTATAACCTTTAAATATAGACGGTTGTGGTCGCTGAGGGCCTTGAATAAACCGTGACGTCGTGCAGTTAATGTTTGAAGTGTGTGTGTGTGTGTGTGTGATCTTGATACAGGAAGTGCTGGGAACTGCCATCACGGAATTAAAGGGAACGCTGTAAGAACGTCAGGCCTGACAATAGCGCCAATATTTTATTATGGCAGCGCGGCCGAACTCTGAAATAGGAACGAAACGGCGATGAGATTGGGGAGAAACAAAAGTTAAACTGCACTTCACAGTACAATCGCTTGCCTGTGTTTGCCGTAACATACGACGATTTCCTCGAAATGATGGCAGATTGTGGCGTACACACATTTTCATATAGAAGAAAGGTTGCGTCGTCACTATGTGGAATTTTAAAAATATTCTGTCACGCAGTATACATGTTAACCTCTTAAAGCCCAGTGGTCACTATATGTACCGCCAGTTTAACATTCAGCAATTCTACGTTCTGCCCACACAGTGTACTTGTGTGTTTTGTGTGGATCTGAGAACAAACTGCGATTATTTCCCTATACAGCATTAGCTGACTGGGTTTTATAACCCGAGATATAACCCTCCAAAGCCCAGTGGTTACTATACGTACCGCTAGTTTAACATTCAGCAATTCTACGTTCTCCCCACACACTGTATTTATGTGTTTTGTGTGGATCTCAGAACAAACAGCGATTATTTCCCTACACAGTATCAACTGACTGGTTTTTATAGCCGAGATTTAACCCTTTAAGGCACGGTGGTCACCATATGTACCGCCAGTTTAAGTGAATGTGTGTGGAATTCCCTGAGTGAACTGCGCAGTTCTCTGTGTGAAAGACAACCGGAAAGGGCAGTTCTGAGGCCTGCGCTATTGCCTGCCAAAACTGCACAGTTTACTCAGATTTTCCGTCAGGTATGACGTTACACAGTAAAATCGCTCAATTTAACTGAGGGTGTATAGCGCCCTTTACGACTTGTCTTGGTCGAAACTGACCATCTTCACCGGAATTATGCGAGATGGAAAATTACTGTTGGCTGCGAGACAGAAAATTACTGTAGGCTAACTGCTGTGCACAGATGTACAGTACATTAACTGCAAGTGTCTGTGGTTTATATTTGCACCTGAAATGCAACGGAACCTGAAATAACAATGTACTTTATTATGAAGGAAGATAAATTTTGCCAGGTACTAACACATTTCAATAATTAATAATGAGTTTGTGATAAGAACGTAATTGGTACGTAAGCTGTTACATGTCAGGTAACAGGTATAAAGTTTTCCCTGGCATATATACGACAGTGTAGGTAAGGCTCCACTCAATCGGCACCAGAGGGAGGTGAGTTGTTGACACCAGGCCCCGGCCACTTTACGGACGGACCCACTGAAAGGGACGCCGGGTGGACCTCTAAACCAATCTTACGTTTCGAAGAAGAGTAAATTCTCTTGCCCCTATCAGGATTCGAACCCCGAACCGTAGTGCTGTTGCTATACCGACTTAAAATAATTAACCTAAACCTACTGAAAGGCATTCTGTGGATTTCATTTAAACAGGAATACTGTCCGACAGGCGAGGCGTTGCGTAATGGAGTTAACGCAGTGGCGCAGTGTGACGTCATTACTCTAATGGCTTGACATGTAAAGTGGTTGGTTAGTTAATCGACCCTGTCAGCAACTTGGAATAGTAGGCTGCTTAATAAGACAGCCAATTACTGATGTAAACCACGAAAAACTGTCACGGCTGCCGGCATCCGGATTCGAACCCGAGGCTTTCCGCAGAGCAAACGACTGTCAAAACAGTTTGTTGCCTTGATAACATGTACCAATTGTGTTCAGGCGTTAGGGAAAGGAGTTGTCAGCACTTCGCCCAACCCCTAAGCTGGAGGACCACCCCTTGTCGGATGTCCGCGACTGCTTATTCAATTTATTCGCAGCTACCCTCCTTATCGGAAGCCGTTCTTCCATCCGCAACCTGTGGACGCGCCATGCCGTGGTGACAGGGACCCACTTATCACGGGTTAGGGACAAATATCTTTGATAATTCAGACACTATATATTCTTAATCTAAAAATCGGAAGGTCGTTCGTTCGATCCCAGCTGGTGTCATTGGAATTTTTCATAGACATCAAATCCTTCCGATCGCACTATGGTCCCGGGGATCGACTCAGCCTCTAACAGAAATGAGTACCAGGAGTATTTCCTGGGGGTAAAGGCGGCCGGTGCGTAAGGCTGACAACCTTACCACCATCCTGTGCCGTTGTCATTAAATCTGGGAACCGTAACTTCCTGGAACCCTCTGGGCCACTCCAGGTTCCCCTCACATATTCTTAATGCTGATACACCATTTAGTAATGTAACATCATACCGCCGTTTCGAAACAACATGCACATTCCATCTTCCGAGTTGAAGATTTCTATCCAACACTCACATACCGAACAGTGACAACGGTGGAAGCACGTAACTTCGGCAGCACTGAATATGTAGCACAACAATGTGCTATCAGCAAGACCGAACGTGACGTCAAACAGTAATAACTGAACCAGTGCAGCGGCTTGTGCCGCTTCTGGATCCGGGCGCTTTGGTTCGCTGAGAGAAACGCGACTAGCGCAGCGAGCCTCGTGTGAACTGCTGACGGACGGGCGGTGGAATTCCATTCACGCCATCTGAACACCACTGGAAATCGGGACCGGTTCTAGGCTTGGGGAGTACTATGAAACACGCACACACCGGTTCTACAGTATTGTTTGGCCGCGACGCAGTTCAGTTTCAACTACATCCCTAGTATAGAATCACATTAGACAAAGACCAGATGTGACGAGGTTAAACGAACAGATGGACGTCAATCTTCTGTTGTCCAAAACGCGCTACGTGCTGCCGGCTTCAGTTTTTTTTGTCGCGTTGGCAACGTTGTGAAAAGCGTCTATGAGCTTAGTCATGTCCGTCTGTTCGTTCACGTGGAACAACTGGCCGAACTTTCATGAAAATTTATATTTTAATGTTTCGAAAGTCTGTCGACAAAGTGTAGATAAGAAAACCCGAATAGATGCTACTGAATGGTGTAATGCACTTAGAATCTGCTGGACATGTTTCGGGCACTTACATGCCCATCATCAGGAGCTCGAGACTATACTTGTGTTACAACGGCATATAGATATTACTAATTAACCAACTTAATGCACAAATTCTTGTTTTATAAGTTTATTATATGCCTCTACATGTTTCGAGCACTGTTGTGCTCATCATCAGGAGGTCAAAATTATATTATACAGCATCTGGTATCATCACACCTGTAGCTGGCCGTCCCGTGCACAGGTTGAGAGAGGAGGCATATGGTGTGAATGCCTTGGTTGCTGGTGGTCAGCGATCAGGAGCGGGGAAGCAGGCTAGGCGTCCGGGATGAGGGAATTTTTGCGCGCACAAATTCCCTCATACCGGACGCATAGCCTGCTGCCCTGCACCTGACTGCCGACCACCAGCAACCAAGGTATCGCACAGCATATACCGCCATAACACATGTAAAGTCTCGAGCTCCTGATGATGGGCATGTAAGTGCCCGAAACATGTCGGGCAGATTATAAGTGCAATAAGCCATTCAGTAGCTTATACAACGACACGCGGACATACATCAAATTTTGTCGACAAAATTCAAGCGTCATTAAAATATGACAAGAATAACACATACGTCATACGAAGACCGCGGCAGCACAGTGATTAAGGTGCTGCTCTACAAATCGGAAGGTCGCTGGTTCGATTCCAGATGGTGTCATTGGAATTTTTCATTGACATAATCCTTCCGATCGCACTGTGGCCCTGGGGTCGACTCAGCCTCTGACAGAAATGAGTACCAGGAGTATTTCCTGGGGTAAAGGCGGCCGGTGCGTAAGGGTGAAAACCTTACCACCATTCTGGGCCACTGTCACGCAATCTGGGAACCTTAACTTCCTGGAACCCTCTGGGCACCTCGGGCCTGTAATGGGATTTATTTACCTTCATACGAAAATTTACGTACATATTATGACATCTCACTCGGTTCTTCTTAAAATGAGAAATGTTTCCGACAAACGTTGAAGAGAAAATCAACACACACAGTTTATGTTCAATAACGTTTCCACGAAAATCATACGGTTTACGACATAATGTGGCCAAATCTGGCAAAACCAGACGGGCTATAAATGACAACATAATATGGCGCATGCGCTTTGCATGCTCCATAACGAAGGCTGCAGACACACACTCAGAACATGTCATACAAGTTTTTCGACATCACCACCCCTTTGTTTTAGTCACTAGCAAATACAGTCCACACAGCGACGGTTGTGTTTGTGTGGACTGTATTTGCTAATAAAACGTAATACTTATTGATTTTCCACAGCAAAAATGATTACGCGAACGCGCCTCAATATTATGCTGATCCGTACATTACCTTTATTGCTTTTCAGTTGTTTTTTTTTTAGTCATTCTATTTGTCTATTTACACATCACAACGGGATCTAAAATAAAATCACGAGATTTACCCTGTGAAAACTCAAACGAAAATGCTCTTCTTTAATGCGTTCGTCGATTTCCGCTAGAGCATCGCAACTGTTGGTTTTGCCAGTTGGTCCTGTTGACAAGCAACTTTTGACAGGAAGCTGAACGTGGAACAAGGGTGGAATGGCAGTGGCGGGGAAAACCGAACTGGAGAAAAACCGTCCTAGTGACAATGAGCCCAACACCCTACTTGACTTGACCGGACTCGAAACCGGCCCTCCGCACCCGAGCCATGGCACACACACTGAAGACGGACATTCGTCCCAACTGTATATAAAATTTTAGTTTTTATCTCACAGACAGCACACCCCTTGTCCATTACGAAGGTCACTCAATTAACATTATTTAGAACAGGAATTTCTCTTAATTGTGAAAATCGTATTAACCCTTTAAACGCCAAGTTAAATCCCATTTGCCATCTGCTGGCACTATTAGCTCACCATATTTTCCACGTTAGCAGGATAAGGGTTAAACTTACAAATACACTGTGTGTATAAAATATGTTCATATTAATCTAAATCCAGCATCCACAGCTGTCACAATAATCAGTACGTTATCTTCATTAACTGATATTGTACTAACTAATAGCTGTGAAAATTGCATACTCGATGTATTGATTTGTAACACTATATAGAAACGCATCCGACAAATGCATATAAAAACAACATAACGTATCAAGCACACCCTCTCTCCCTCCCTCCCCTGTATACGTTCATTGCCTGGTGTTTCAGCGTAGGGAAGTTCACCAAGCGAATGATAGTAGCATTTTTGCCAAGTTGGCAAGCTGAAAGGCACTTACGGGGCTGCTAGTGCATGGAAGTGAATGAATTCAAATGACAAAATGTGAGCTAAGCAGCAGCACCGTGACATCACGCTGCTATAAATACACGCAGGAGGTGACTTCAGTTGCGGCTTGCTTCGTGGCTGCCTTCCCCCCACCCACCCCCAAAAATTGTGAATGAACCGAGATCGCGATTTTCCTGAGGATAATGGCAGTAGGTTACTCCGAAACGTTGATACATATCTACCAAAAGTCCCCGAAGATGGAATCAGCGTGCTTCTCCGAAACTACGTAGTGTCATACCTTGAAAGGCCGTAATTTTCATGTACACGTAACGAAAATACTGTTAACTAAATGGACCGATACAAAAGTCCCAAAGAAGCACTGCTACAGCACACTCAAAACGTTCTGACACAAACACAACTTACCGGTTTTCCTCGACTGCAATACAAGCCGGTATCCAATTTAAAGCAAACAGTATGTCCGTCCAGGAGCAACCGACAGCCACTTCACTTCACAGCTACCAACATTTCTTCACTACTACTGCTTCCGTTAATTAATTTTTAAGTACTCAGTTGACCGCTGACTCGTGTTGTCTCCAACCGTTCTGGCAGTTTGCACACCTGCAGTTTCTGTTTTTCTTCTGCTTGTCCCCAAACCTCGTGGCGAATACTGACCCCCCCACCCCTTCCAGGCCGTTTTTTAAACGTTAAAGTTTTCTCAAGACAGTGTCGTGTTTTGTTTTGTAGTTACATTGTTATCCGTTAAACGGACCTGAAGTACACCTTTCCTGACGAGCATTGTTGTCTAGTGTATTGTTGCTCTTTCTGTCGGCCCCTTTTTTATCTGGGGGGGAAAAGGGGGGAACTACCTGTTCCACCTTATCGGAAAGCCACGCAAACTCTCGCACTGGAGTATGTACAAACGTTCTGTTTTCTCAACGGAACTGTAGTCGGCTTTGCCGATTTCAAACTGGTTGCAGCCCTGCTCTGCGATAACTGACTACGTGTACCCATGACTCAGCGCGCCTGTCGACCCGCCGGACGGGTGGGGAAATGGAATCACTTGCGAAAGCTTGAAGGGGGCAGTGGAGGGACAATCAAGTAACTTCCTCATTCTGGTCTATTCACTACGTATCGCGCCGGTAACTAGCGGAGGTTTATGCTGCGGTTGTGCCGTTCTGCCATTCATAGCAGTCGTGGAACAATCACGGTACACACATTCAATTAATTTGGATCTCAGTGGTAATTATATGCACCGCACGTCAAAATGTCCCCAGTAACAGCCTTTATTTCCCTAAATAACCTTAATCGGTTGGTCTTTATAATTGACACACAGCATGTTTTCTGAGAGACAGGAACGGCACTTGTGTATGTTATTAACATAAATTTCATGCTCTGATAAACACTGTAGAAGCATTACACCATTAGAAGCCTTGTTGTAACTACACGTACCTCCTGCTTCTTGCACTCACAAGCTTTACATTTTGCGCTGTGAACAGGCTGCAAGTTGCGTGACCGACTTGTCGTGGTCGATCACTAGCAGGGGCAACGGATTTTTCCCTTCTGCAAGACGTCCAGAACGGCTCCAGGGCCCACCCAAACTCCTATTTCATGAAAGCCGAAGAGCTCCTTCCCCGGGGTTAAAATTTCCGGGACATAAAGCTGATCACTCGCCTCCATCCAGTTACAGCACGGAATGTCAGCGCTGTGTTTTCTGTGAGTTAACTAACAATTCGTTGCTTTCGCAGTCCAGAGGAGTGCGCAGTGTAAAGTGCGTTCTTCCATCGTTCTGAACGCTCATGGCAACTAGAACCTTGAAATTCGACATGAGAAGTTTCACTAAAAGTTTGTCCTCAAGATAAGAGTTTTGGTTACGTCGGCCGGCAGCGGTGGAAATTTTGGCATGAAAAGCTGCCTGCAGTGCGTGGTGAATACGTCCCTAACAAGTTGTGTGAAGTACTGAAACATGTTATGGCCAGTACAGGCTTCCTATGTGGGCCTGGTATAGCGACTCGCTACGGGCTGGTCAGTCCAGGGATCGAATCCCGATGGGCGCGAGATTTTCCGCACCCGCCCAGACCGGCCCTGAGGCTCACCCAACTTCCTATACAGTGGGTACTGGGTCTTTCCCGGGGCTAAAGCGGTTGGGGCGTGGCGTTGACCACCCACGCCCATCTAGTGCCGAGGTTAAAGAAAGTGTAAAGCTTTACCTATACTCACCCTCTGGGCCTCTTTTACCTGTTCTAAGATGAACTTTAACTTTTTTACTGAAACATGTTATGGCCAGTACAGGCTTCCTATGTGGGCCTGGTATAGCGACTCGCTACGGGCTGGTCAGTCCAGGGATCGAATCCCGGTGGGCGCGAGATTTTCCGCACACATCCAGACCGGCCCTGAGGCCCACCTGCTATGCAATGGGTACTGCGTCTTTCCAGGGGGTAAAGCGGCCGGGGCGTGGCTTTACCACCCACCTACCCCCATCCAGCGCTGAGGTTAAAGAAAGAGCATAGCTATACATCTACTCCCCCTCTGGGCCTTCGTGGCCTGTTCTAGGATGAACTTGATAGTGTTGTTATAGGCGTTACGATTTTCTAAACAACGTATCCTTTATTGCCGGCCTTTAATTCTTCAGATGATGCCGGTCTCAGTGGTCCACACGGATGTGAATGCATCCATTGCTGTTTAAATCTACCTCATCTCTCTCCTGGGCAGTTTTGCATTCTAAGCCGCAGCATCAGTGAAGGGTCAAACAAAGATTTGCGTCCGCCGTCTTCACAGGAGAGTAACGAGTCTGGCCTTTTTGTGATGTGAATATTGAAAATGAAGACAGCACGTCCTTTCCATGCGTCGGCAACTACTCACTCAAGGACACGGAATCCTAAGGCAAAAGTAAAGGTCACACTAGAATAGGCCACGAAGGCCCAGAAGGAGGAGTAGATGTATAGCTCTACTCCTTCTTTAACCTCGGCACTAGACGGGGTGGGTGGTCAAGCCACGCACCGGCCGGTTTACTCCCGGGAAAGACCCGGTACCCATTGTACAGGAAGCTGGGTGGGCCCAAGGGCCGGTCTGGAAGGATGCGGAAAATCTCGCCACCCACCGGGATTATTCCCTGGACGGTCCAGTCCGTACCGAGTCGCTATACCGACTGCGCTATCCCGGCCCCACTAACGGAATCCTAAACAAGGACTTTTTAATTTTATGTTTACTTCTCTCGGTAACTAACTCTGGTTTTCGGAGCTGACATTCATTGCCGTGGTGTCTTGTTCTAGATAATAATTAAACAGCGCTTAACGAAACTGCCTCCCACATGCATCAGAAGGTGTGCTGTGTTGATTTACCTGCAGGTTAGTTCTGCGCAGTAGCAACAGACAACAGCTTCAGTATACATGGCAGCGTTTCGTTTACAATTGTTTCTGCCAGGCGTGCCTGTAGAGTGTACGTTATATAGCACACTTTTACGGTGTTCTATTATTTAGTCTAGGGACGTACAAATTTTTCAGAAATCTGGGTAGCCGCCTCAAAATTCTAGGTGCCAGAAAGGTGACATGAGACAAGGCCCGTACTGAGGATCCACAAATATTGGGCGCCGCGGTTCAAAATTTAGTCACCTGCGATCTGTTCTTTCAAACACATGCAGTTTACCAGCAGCCAGTACAACAAGCTCGTCAGTCCTCACTACCAGACGCCTATCCTTACCGGTCTAACTTCACTTTATTCTTTCCCTCTCTATATCAAGTGCTTGGACTTGTACGAGTTCTTTGCTTTATTAAATGATCCTCATAATTATTGCAGATTGCAGTTACTGTCATCATCGTGACTGGAACTTTGGACACTTCCCATCGTCTTAGGCTTAAAACAGCTTTTCCGACAGTGGTTATGCCTCCGTCCTCAAAGTTCATCGAGCAAAGGGAAAACCCTACTGTGAGGGGGGGGGGGGTGTCATTAGAAACAGCTTGTCTCATTCCTTGAACCAGGGAACCCTTTGCAAGGATCCATCGTCCGGAAGGTTTTGGTTTCTTTTAATATGGGGTCGTTGGAGAGTGGCCACGACTAAAATTTTGGCCATGACTGACCACAGACATACCATTGTCGGAATCCTTTGAAGGCAGGATTATTGTACTTCGTGCAAGTTGAAGTGGACCTCAGATATCAAATTTTGTCTAATATTATCCTTGTGGCCAGGGACCGCGGTGGCACAGTGGTTAAGGTGCTGTGCTACAGATCAGTAGGTCGCTGGTTCGATCCCATCTGGTGTCATTGGAATTTTTCATTGACGTAATCCTTCCGATCGCACCATGGCCCTGGGGTCGACTCAGCCTCTAACAGAAATGAGTACCAGGAGCATTTCCTGGGGTAAAGGCGGCCGGTGCGTAAGGCTGACAACCTTACCACCATCCTGTGCCGTTGTCATGAAATTTGGGAACCTTAACTTCCTGGAACCCTCTGGGCCACGCCAGGCCTGTAACGGGACCACTTTATCTTTTTACCTTTATAATCCTTATGACCACTGATTGTCCCCTTTGTTGTTTAATTCAACGACGATATCTCAGCTACATCGGTTATGAAATCGAATGGAAGGACATAGCCTTAAGCAACTCATTTGGAGATCCTAACAGGAGGAATCCGCTGCGTGGTGTCTGCACTGTGCAGGAAATTGAGACGGTTTAGAATATCAGGGACGGGGTTTCATAGCTTACAATAAAATAAAGGGTAACTTCTTTAACGTGTTAGAGCCCGCTTAGACGTCCCAGTTTGCCAATGAGAACCTTGCCGTCATCTTTAGCGGGTACAGCTCTATGAACTGTTGCATTTTAACATATAATAATGGGAGAGTTTAGGTTTCCACCGTCGCTATCTTGGGGGGCGAGATTTTCTTCACCCGTCCAGACCGACCCTGGGGCTCACCCAGCCTCCTCCTATACAATGGGTACCGGGTCCTTCCAGAGGGTAAAGCGGCCGGGGCATGGCGTTGACCATCCACCCTATCTAGCGCCGAGGTTAAAGAAAGAGTAGGGCTATACGTCTACTCCCCCTCTGGGCCTTCTTGGCCTGTTCTAGGGTGATCTTTACCTGTACCTTTACCGTGGTTCTCTTGAGGATTCTGACCATTTGGGTTTTGGCGATGTCCAAGAGGTCTCCTCGGAGATGAAGACACTGCGTTCCTTGCATACGTCACGGAAAAAAAAACAGAAAACAGAAAACAGCCACCCAGTGTTACATCCCAGGAGACTTGGGTACTCAAGTAATAATGGTTTAGCATGGAAACAAAGTGGACCCAGCGAATAGCTCGGGCAGCAAAGTGCGGCAGGTGTCCGCCACAAGCCGCCTCTGCTGCTGCTGCGTCAACACATTTCTGCTGGTCGATCCTTCTACAGGAATGCGCGACACCAGCAGCCTGATCGGCCGGCGTGACGCCAGCCCGCATTTTACGAGGTTCTCACTGACGATTCAATATGACGCCGTGTCGACTGGTAGAGTTACCGACGATTGCGGACAACTTGTTGCCTGCGTTTTCATGGTATAGGTGGACAGCATAGGCCTGAAGAGCCTTCTGGGATATGATGCCGTGCTGATTGGTATTTGCTGACTTTTCGGAGGAGCTGGCTACCGCCTTCTTAAGTAATGAAGAAAAACGGACTTCGTAAACCTTGAAATTGGCGACAGCATACTGTGTGGAACGCTGCTAGCGACAAATTGGCACGGCGTCATTTTACAAAAGAATTTAATCTTTGATATTTGTATCTACTCTTATCATTTATTCTTTATTTCTGTCGTTCTTTACTTATTCCTTTATTCCTCTTTATTCATTCCTTACTTCGTTACATATCATTCTTCCTATGCCCTTATTTTTTTAAGCATTTCTTTTCCCGTCTTTTCGTTTCGTTTCTTTTATTTATATCAACTTTAATCCTTCCTTGTTTCATTATTGTTTATTCTGTCCTTTACTTAGCTCAGTACCATGACTATGCTACGGACAGATCGATCGGGGAATCGGGGTTCGATTTTTATTATAGACACAAATATTTATCTCCTCCTAAGCTCCCAGACAGGCCTGCAGGCCCACCAGCCTTCTTTCTACTCAGTCGGTACTGACTACTGACGTTTCTTTTCCCGGCGATAAAGCGGCCAGGGCGTGACGCTAACCATTCACCTAGATCTAGTGGCTTGGTTAAGAATCAGTGGATCTTTCCCTCCACTCCCCACATGCCTTCATGGTGTACACGGGGACAACTGTACTTTTCACCTATACGTAAGAATAGCCCACTGACATTTCAGCCTACGGTTTCTCCTCATACACTCATCCTTTCTCTCTGCCATCTCTGTGCCCCTTTCTGAATCGAGTAGCTGATATTGCGTCGCGGAATACTCTAAGAACAAATATGGTTGCTGTCACTGCAGCTGTCACCAGCCAGCCACGCACATCATAAGGCTGGTTGGCACTGGAATGTAGGCCGAACTCCACTGTGCACAGCTGAGGCACTTGTGATCACAATTTTTGTTACGTGCTGAAGCACTATCGCATGTTTCTGGATCCGCCATTTTTGTTCCAAGGTAACATAGATGTGCTGCAGGTTGTCGCACACTGCAATATTGCCTGGCAGGGCCTGACACTTCGCTCAGGTTGTTAAACGTTACTGTTTTCTGGGACGTGACGGCGTGTGCTATAAGACTTGCTAGCTGAGCACCCAGACACTGTACCGTTGTGTACTCAAGAGAAGGCTGTTGACCAACACAGCTTGGGTAGAGTCCCAAAACACTCCCTACGGAAGACATACAGATCCTGTCAAAAACATCAGTCTCGGCCACTCCGTTCTGTCTTTTCACAGGTCGTCCTCTGTTACGTGCTTCGATTATGACAATCCTGATATCATACCTATGCACGGCTCTAATCACACAAGATAACTGTATTATCTCACACCCACAAAACACAACTGCATGTCACCCCACTGTATTTTTTTTACTGGAATACATCGTTTACTGGTCACAGGCAAGGGATAGCGCGCTTTCCCCAGCGTTAACCACTACCAAGGTCAGCTGCAGACTCCACAATCACCACCTGTACCTAGCTGCAATCCGTACGGCGTGGTCGCTTCTAGACTCGCATGGCAAACATGCGGCCAGGCAGGCAGCTCTATTCACGTGTCAGCAACTTTTCGTCTGATGACAGCACATTTAGTGCTTCAGTCGCTGTCGACTTTTTTGAAACGGATTGGAAAAGCTTGGTGGTTCGAGCCAACTGCTCCCCCTCTCTCCAGCGTGTCCCTTCAACTCCGTGCTTATAACGAACAGTAATATGGTCACTACTAAACAAAGTTCAGCTAATTTCTTTCACACAGAAGATGGAGACGCCATGTTCCGCTGTAACATCGGTATACTCTGCATCAGATTACTGCTGTCAGGACCTCAAGCCAATGCCACGTTTCTCCTCAGAATGTTTGATTTTTTGGGGGGGCGGGGAGGGAGGGAGAGAGAATGAGGGGTGGTTAGTTCACTTACTGCAGTGAAGATTGCCGTGGTTAAGAATGTGGCGCTATACGAGGGGGTGCTGATAAGTCCTTAGCCCGACCTACTTCCCGATGTCGTAGGACGGAATCGATAGTGTCGTTGGAAAGAGGGGTCAGTTCATGTGCCGAATTGCAAGTCTTTTCTTGTTACAGAGGCTGAAAGGAAGCATGTCAGAAGACGCGCGAGATTTCAACAACAAGGAGACGCAAGCTGTCATCAAGTTTTTTTTTTCCTGCAAGGCAAGGCGCCGAAGGAAATTCACGCCATTCTGACAGAAACATTAGGGGAGCATGCACCATCGAATGCCACCGTCAAAAACTTGGTGGCCCAGTTTAAACGTGGTGATTTTTCCATCTGTGTTGCGCCTCGTCCTGGAAGACCCAAAATCACCAGCTAATCCTGGAAGACCGCCGGATTTGGGCTAAATCAATAGCTGAGCAACTGGACATCTCACGTGAGCGGGTTGGGTCCATCATTCATGAAGATTTGGACATGCGGAAGCTCTCCGCGAAGTGGGTCCCGAAATGCCTGAACGCGGATCAAAAACGTCAACGGTGC
>Ga0123353_10006686_pt1 | contig 15425 bp, 16 predicted proteins | sample TergutLab28metaG_3_FD_92763 | JGI IMG/M metagenome (GOLD analysis project Ga0123353, IMG submission 92763) | Labiotermes labralis P3 segment gut microbial communities from Petit-Saut dam, French Guiana - Lab288 P3 | ecosystem: Host-associated > Arthropoda: Insects > Digestive system > Gut ... | reverse complement strand
TGTGTCCTGCAGTTCACATGTCGACGCGCAATTTGCTGCGTTCTTCATCGACCCACGAGCCGAGTGATCCACCGTTCAGGGTTGTGAGTTTGTTTGCCGACTGGCGGCTTAGTCTTCGGACAGATCTGGTTCCCTGATTTCCATGTTGTGCCGGCGTGCGACCCCTACGGAGGTCACGCCGGGGCGCAGCCCGTGACGCGCAGAGACTAGCGTCATCGTTCTATGTTCCTTTCCCGGTACGGGGCCGTGAACTTCTGACCTCATTAAGTGCCCGGTCTGCCCCCTGCAGGGATTGGCTTAGTAAACTTCCGTCACATCGTTCAAACTCAGGGGCTCTGACGCACGTCACGCCGCGGTGTTCTTTGCCACAGTTTTTTCTAGGCAGTGCCGTTAATGATCTTTATGCAGGTTCACCTACGGAAACCTTGTAATGACTTTTACGTCCTCTAAATGATCAAGTTCGGGCATCTTCCCTGTGGAATCGAAGGGGCGAACCCCCGCGCCCACCGGTCCGGAGACCTCACTAAATTATTCAATCGGTAGTAGCGACGGGTGGTGTGTAAAAAGGGCAGGGACGTAATAAACGCGAGCTTATGACTCGCGCTTACTGGTAATTCCTCATCATGGGGAACAATTGCAAGCCCGAATCACTAGCACGAAGGAGGTTCAGCAGGTTACCCGGACCTTTCGGCCAGGGAGGACACGCTGATTCCTTCAGTGTAGCGCGCGTGCGGCCCAGAATATTTGAGGGCATCACAGACCTGTTATTGCTCAATCTCTTGCGTTTAGAAGCCGCCTGTCCCTCTAAGAAATTAAGAGTAGCCGGTAGCACAAAGGATACCGGATGCGACTATTTAGCAGGCTAGAGTCTCTTCGTTATCGGAATTAACCAGACAATCCGCTCCACCAACTAAGAACGGCCATGCACCACCACCCACCGAATCAAGAAAGAGCTCTCAATCTGTCAAACCTCCCGGTGTCTGGGCCTGGTGAGGTTTACAGTGTTGAGTCAAATTAAGCCACAGGCTCCACCGCTGGTGGTGCCCTTCCGTCTATTCCCTTAAGTCATCGGAGGAACTTCGGCGGATTGCTGGCTAGCATCGTTTATGGTTAGAACTAGGGCGGTATCTGATCGCCTTCGAACCACTAACTTTCGTTCTTGATCAGAGAAAACATTCTTGGCAAATGCTTTCTCCCCCGTCTGTCCCTTTTGATCATTACTTCGAAGATTCCGTCAACCAACAAAATAGAACTGAGGTCCTACTCCATTATTCCATGCACACGGTATTCAGGCGGCTGCTGCCTCCTTTAAGCACTCTAATTTGTTCAAAGTAAACTTGCCGGCCGATCGAGACACGCGGTCAAGAGCACCGCGACGAGATTGTGTAGGCTCTCCCCGAGACGACCAGGAGCGGGAGGACGTTACCGGCCCCTGACCCACCGGCGCCGGTTCGGGCCACCGGCAGGATGTCCGCACGTGCGTGCCAGTTAAACACCGACAGGCGGTGAACCGGCAGCGTAGGACACAAGTCCGACTACGAGCTTATTAACCGCAACAGATTTAAAATACGCTAATGGATCTGGAATTACCGCGGCTGCCGGCTCCAGACTTGCCCTCCAATGTATACTCGTTAAAGTCTTTAGAGTGTGCTCATTCCGATTACGGGGCCTCGGATGAGTCCCGTACCGTTATTTTTCGTCACTACCTCCCCGTGCCGGGAGTGGGTAATTTGCGCGCCTGGTGCCTTCCTTGGATGTGGTAGCCGTTTCTCAGGCTCCCTCTCCGGAATCGCACTCTGATTCCACGTTACTCCTTACAACCATGGTAGGCGCAGAGTCTACCATCGACAGTTGATAAGGCAGACATTTGAAAGAGGCGTCGCCGGTTCGGAGATCGTGCGATCCGCCTCAATTTATTCAGAGTCAACAAGGCAAACGGCCGCGTAAGCGACCGATTGTTTTTGATCCAATAAAAGCGTCCCTTCCGTCGCCGGTCAGGACTCAGTTGCATATATTAGCTCTCGAATTACCACAGTTAGCCAAGTAACTGTCCACCATCTAAGGAAACATAATTGATTTACTGAGCCATTCGCGGTTTCCCCTTAATGTGGGTTGCACTGAGACATGCATGGCTTAATCTTTGAGACAAGCATATGACTACTGGCAGCATCAACCAGGGAAACGTCACTTCGGTTCTTGATCTCCCCGGGCCGCTTGGGCACAGGGGCTTCCCTTCTCTTCTTTCTTTCCTTCTCTCTCTCTCTCTCCTTCCTTCTTCCTCTTCCTTTCCTTCTTTCTCTCTCCTTCCTTCTTTCTCTCTTTCTGTCCTCTCTTTCTCATTCTCAGACGTGTCGGACGGCCCACACTCGACCGGCACCAGGGGTGCTCGGTGACGCGCCTACAGTCAGGAATTTTGCGCGTGTTCAGCTCACGCCCGTACTCGTGGAGGGTCGATTGCAAATGAGTTCGTGCTGTTAGCCGCATAGGACCCAAGCCGCGGGCAGAGGGCCGCAGTGAGACTATGAAGCGATTCACCATTCTGTGAATGGTTTTGCAAGGCGGAGGACAATCAGGACTTTTCTACCATTCGTCCTCCCACAGGACAAATGGACTCCAAGGAACAGAGTCTAAGGGCAGCAAGAGCGAGAGACACAATTGGCGGCAGATCAGAGGGATCTACACCGGTCTCCACATAAACGAGGAAACCACGCAGGCCGTGGGTCGTTTCCTCGAATTTCAGGGAACTCTTAAATCTTATCGGCCAGTGCAACATGACACCGAGACCACCACTCCCTGGTAGGCTGCTCCATGTTCGTACCACTACCACGCCCGTGTAGGACTTGTAAAATACGCAGAGGAGGCAGGTTTCAACTACGACGAGCACAACTGAGTCGACCAGACCGGGTCCCCTACCGCGGCGGGCAAGTCCTCGGTAGCCTGCTCCATGTTCGTACCACTACCACGCCCGTGTAGGACTTCGAAATTACGCAGAGGAGTCAGGTTTCAACTACGGCGAGCACCACTGTGTCGACCCGGCCGGGTCCCCTGCCTCGGCGGGCAAGTCCTCGGTAGCCTGCTCCATGTTCGTACCACTACCACGTTCGTGTAGGACTTAGAAAATACGCAAAGGAGGTAGGTTAGCACTACGACGTACACCACTGGACCTACCCTTAAACTAACAGAACATAATCCACACTACCCTACATAATCCAACCAAACGCAACCCAACCTAACGTAACCTAACCTAACTCAACCCAACCCAAGGTATCCCAATCTAACATAAGCTAACCACCGCAACCTAACCCAACCCAACATAGTAGTCGAAACTAAACTAACCGACATAAACCAAACGTTTAACGTGTTTCGAATTTCTTTCGCGATTCCATCTTCACGGTGTTTAGAGAACCCTTTCGTGCTTCGTCCTTCCTTTCCGGACCTCGCTGTGTACTTTCGAACACGCGTGTTTCGTCTACTGGCGATAGTCATTTCTAAGAGTCCCCCGAAAATCGAAAAAAACGCCTCACGACCTCGTTGTCATGCTGCACTACCCGATAATATTTAAGAGTCCCCTGAAAATCGACAAACCGCCCCACGGCCTGAGTGACGTACTCATTTATGTGGAGATCGATGGAGATTCCTCTCGTCTGCCGTCTTTTGCGTCTCTCGACCTTGCTGCCCTTGGACTCTGTTCTGTGGGGTCCATTTCTCCTATGGGAGGACGAGGGGTAAGAAAAGACCGGGTAGTCCTCCGCCCGGCAAAATGATTCAAATAACGGTCGAATCGTTTCATTGACAGTGCAGCTTGACACCGAGACCAACAGTAATCCGCAGGCCGCTTCAGGATGGTACCACCACCACGCCCGTGTAGGACATCGAAAATACGCTGAGGAGGCAGGGTCGACCAGGCGTCAAGCGATTTGCCCTGGGACGAGCACAACACCAGCGAATTTTGTCGGCCGGACCCCTGTCCCGCCCGGCAAGCAGCTTCTCCCGCCGACGGGCTTGACCCCGTACCACCCACCCTAACCTAAGCTGACCTAACACAAACCTAAACTAACCCAACCTAACAGAAACCAAACCAACCGAAACCAAATACCCTAATCTAATCCTGGACGACATAAAACATAGTAGTCCAACATAAACTAACCCACATAAAGCAACCTTCTAACATGTTTCGACTATTTTCGCGATTCCTTCCTCATGGTGTTTGGACAAGTCCTACACCACATAGAACATACCAGCCCAACAGAAACTAACCCGCATAATCCAACCGTTTAAAATGTTACTTTTTTTGCGATTCCTTCCTCATGGTGTTTCAACAAATCAAAACCACAGAAAACGTAGTAGTCCAACCTAAACTAACCCACATAAATCAAAACGTTTAAAATGTTTCGAATTTCTTTCGCGATTCCATCATCACGGTGTTTAGAAAGCTCCCTGACGTGCTTCGTCCTTGTTAATTGATCAATGTCACCGAGACCACCAGTCCTACGTAGGTCGCTACATGTTCGTACAACTACCACGCACGTGTGCGACTTTGAAAATACGGAAAGGAGGCAGGTCTCAACTTCGACAGACAGCACTGGGTCGACCCTGCCGGGTCCCCAGCCACGGCCGTCAAGCTACTCGGCCGAAGCGGAGCAGTAGCCGAGCGATTTTTGCCGGCCGGACCCCCTGTCCCGCCCGGCAAGCAGCTTCTCCTGCGGACGGGCTCGACCCCGTACCTCCCACCCTTACCTAAGCTGACCTAACACAACCTAACACAAACGCAAACTATCCCAACCTAACAAAAACCAATCCAACCGAATCCACACACCCTAATCTAACAGTGGACGTCATAAAACATGGTAGTTCAAACTACACTGACCCACATAAAGTAACAGTCTAATATGTTGCGACATTTTTACGATTCCTTCCTCACGGTGTTTGGACAAAATCTACACCACATAAAACACACCAGTCCAAAATAAACTAACACACATAAACCAACCGAATAATGTTTCGATTTTCTTTCGCGATTCCTTCCTCATGGTGTTTCGACAAATCCAACACCACAGGAAAAATAGTAGTCCAACCTGAACTAACCCACAAACCAAAACGTTTAAAATGTTTCCAATTTATTTAGCGATTCCATCATCACGGTGTTTAGAAAGCACCTTGACGTGCTAATTGATCAATAATGACACCCAGACCACCAGTCCTAGGTATGTCGCTATATGTTCGTACAACTACCACGCACGTGTGCGACTTTGAAATTACGGAAAGGAGGCAATTCTCAACTTCGACAGGCAGCACTGGGTCGACCCGGCCGGGTCCCCAGCCCCGGCCGTCAAGCGACTCGGCCTCGGCGGAGCAGTAGCCCAGCGATTTTTGCCGGTCGGACCCCTGTACCGCCCGGCAAGCAGCTTCTCCTGCGGACGGGCTCGACCCCGTACCTCCCACCCTTACCTAAGCTGACATGACACAAACCTAAACTAACCCTACCCAACAAAAACCGACCGAACCGAAACCAAATATCCTAATCTAATCCTGGACGACATAATACACACGCAGTCCAACCTAAACAAACCCACATAATTTACTTTATTTTTAACAACTTATGCACGTGTATATCAATTAATATCCAGTTAATACACAAAAATATTAAGAGATAACCATCAAAATATTTAAAACCCCGACCCGTTTCGATTATTTATACTTAACCATCTTCAGGAAGACCCTCGTCCCTACAAAAGTTACTATTACAAAAATAATAACATATGACAGTAACTTTAGTAGGTACGAGGGACTCCCTGAAGATGGTTATATATATAACCGAAACATGTCGGAGATTTAAATATTTTAATGATTATCCTTTAATGTTTTAGTGTATTAACTGAATATTAATTGATATACAAGTGCATAACTTGGTAAAAATAAAGTAAATTAATATCCATGGCGGCTAGCGCTAAGTCTACCTTGTTACGACAGGAAGGGCGCAAACATGGAATGGAACCGCTTCACGGGCGAATTTAGGAGTAGAGAAGGAGAAGGAGAAATTCCGCCGTGTATGGAATGGGCCCTCGTGATGGAAGCCGTGCTGGGGAGAATAGGTTCGGATCGAATATGGTTGCCATAATGAATTACGGCGGCATATGCTAGACCTAAACCAGTTGTAAATAATAGAAAACGCACATTAGTTATCTTTTAATTTGTATACATACACACATACATCACATTAAACTAAAGATAGGTAATGATCACATGAAAAACACATTACATCACCCCTTGGATGCACATCATTTTAAAAAGAAAGACAGGTAATGACCAAAATATATCACCCTGTGTAAGTAAAACAAACAAGTCCCGAAAGACAGAACACAATCACATCATAACATCTTTTGTGTGTAGGTTAAAAGAACAGACAGTTTCGGGTTTTTAATAAGGGCTTAGTACAAAAATCGCACAACCAATTATTTTTTTCTTTACACAACGAGGCAATAGCCTCCCCTAGCCCAGTAGAGTTCTGAAGTGATTACAAAGTCACTGTGAAATCGTTTACTGAGTGCACATCGTTTGTCCCTCACAAAAGAACATGTCAGTCGGGAAAATGTAAGAGGAACCAGCCTATCGATGGGAACGACATTCGATTCCACTGCATACAGATACTGGTGATAAAGTGTTTTGCCAGTCAGTGTGAAAGATGATAAATTGAAAGTGAGATGGAAAATTGCGTGGGAAGCTAAACGTCTGAGTGACGGGGCGGCAGTAGGCACATATTACACCCGCACGAGCGTTCGTACGTACAGTTGCCCACGATTGGCTGTAGTATAAGTCGAAATTCCTCCGAACATTCATCGCATAGGCTATCTCAAGTCATACCATCGCTAGCAGCTATGATGATTTAGGAATAGAAATGTAGGCATGTTGAGAGGAACGCAAAATATAGCGCACATTTTGACGGCAAATGCAGACATATATTCCCAAATAAATTCAGTCAAATTGATGCTAGATCTTGATTCGCAAGATGTAGAGACATCTACAATGGTAATTCAAAAGGAAACCGTCACACCCTCAACCGTATTGTCGTAGGTGAAAAAATCAGAGAAAACTTCATATTCGAGCCATTCGGTTAGACGGAACTGAAAACGTCTGATTATAAATGTATGAGCTTTTCTGTAGATACTGTCTACGATATTGGAGGCTGTTCTAGCTGTGTGACAGGTCTAGTACGGTAACAGGAAATCAGTACACCGGATATATAAGCAGGGTAAATTCCCGTAAGTGCACAACAGATATCCAATTCACAGAATGTTTGTAACAAGTGACGCACAAAGCGTAAATGGTCCAGACTCGTGGGAGTGAAATGTGGTATCCATACGGCGTTCCCTGCTCCAAGAGGTGTTGAGTCTCATACAGACTGTTGGACCCGTCAAACGGTACGCCGTGAGGCCTCATTTGAGGTAAGAGTATCTGTAAAAAAAAAAGGAGTATATATATATATATATATATATATGTGTGTGTGTGTGTATGTGTATGAACAAGAAAGGCATTAGGACACTATCGCCAACAAGAATGATAATGATGTATCGCAAATGCCCTTAAAAATAATATTTTGGGAGACTGTTTTGGAATTTATTTTGTTCATATCACCATCTGAAACGACATCACCATATCGCTTCGATAGAAAAATTTTAACAATTTTTGCTTCAGAGTCCCGTATAGATAGCAAGAATGTAGATCCAAACTTAGTGTTGATTCGTTTAGCGCGGACAATGTGATACATTTTATACACGTCACGCACGTCTGCGACCAGACGTGTAGCGACTGCATGGCCAGCCCTCCGTGCGTTTTCTCCGACTTTCGAATCCCCTGCGACGACTGCAATTCGCTCTATAGAATTCGCACATATTTCGCCAACCACAAGCAGCGCTCATTGAACAAAAAATCCGTACGTGAACGTGTTGTTGCGCGACGTGTGGATATGTAGTGACGGACGAAAATAACGAATTCTGTGAGAACTGTAAGCGGAATAGAGACGTGGATCACCTCTGCTATATGAGACCTCTAAAGGTCGCGTTACCCTCCGCAGGTGATAAGGTACTATAAGTAATCTATGACTTCGAGAGTACCCAAGATACCAGGTACACGGACAAGGCTACATTACACGTACCTAATCTCGTCTGCTTGCAACAGTCTTGTTCGCGATGCGAGGTCGAGGAAGACGGAGACTGCGTGCAATACGGTAAGAAGTAGCACACGATCTGAGAAGATCCTGTCGGGGCCCTGCTTTCATATCTGACCGAACGCCACCCCTGGGCCAATACGATCATCGCTAGAGCACATAATGCCAACGCCAATTTATCATGAAGAGGGCGATCCTACTGAAATGGAAACCGGACCAGATCATGAACGGACTGAAGATAATGTGCATGAAAATGGAGCATTTGGTACCCTTACTATTTCAATACTGAGGAAAACCTAAACTACATAGGTCCCATCCCTGGCGTTTCGTATTATGGCGTGAATGAGATGGGCGAGGAGGAGAAGGACGCGTGGTACGAGAGGCAGAAAGCGGAGCCTATTTTCGACAATATGAGCCTACAGGAAACAAACTGTCAAGATGGCGTCACAGACCTAAAACAGACGTGCCGAGTGTTTAGGCGTGAAATCATGCACACAGGGAATACAGAAGTACTTCTCGAGTCAATAACGATCGCGTCGGCAGGTTCTGCGGAAACGATTCCTACAGCCTCACACTATAGGCCTCATACCGACCGGACAGTACACATGTAACAACAAGTATAGCAAAAAGGCTTTGATGTGGCTGCTCCATATGGAGCAGATTGATGTGGTGAAGATAATGCACGGTCGTAACGGTCGCGAGTACGAGCTACCCGAATTGCCCCGCTTCAGTGTAGATGGATATTGCCCCGAGACCCGTTCAATATACGAGTTTTTCGGATGTCATTTTCACGGCCATACGTGTCAGCCGTTCCGTGACGTCATCACCAAGAATGGTGGCATACTAGCTGAACGGTATGCGCGGACGACGTTGCGCCTGGAGCAGATAACGCTAGTAGGGATGTGGTCAAAGGTCAATGGGGATGAGAGTTTCACGATGCAGTGGTAGTGAAATAGAATCCCGAAATGCTCGCCCATCCCACAGAGCTACAGTGTCCGCTGCGTTCGCGTGATGCTCTATACGGGGGGTCGAACTGAGGCCATGCGTCTAGGATCCATCCCGAAACGTCCCTTGTTCACCATGTTTAAGAATACAGTTTTTATCGGTTCACTGGACAAAAACACGTACAAATTTCAACATTACGATATCTGCGATTATCCCCTGTTAGTGAACGGTAAACAGTTTCCCAGCGACGGCCTATCACTTGGAATGGATCATGAAAAGATGTCCGTCATGGGCTAAAGGACGCTATTCCAAGCGTCCGGTATACATCACTCGAACTCAGGACTGCATATAACACACGATATGTATTTAAACGGCTTTTTCATGTTACTCTTTGATCTGACAACCGACCGGGGCGGGTCGGAGGGTCATACGTTCCACCCCAAGAACGGGAATATCAGAATCGAGTTGAAATTCAATAAGCCATTGCCCGAAGCGATCACGTGCCTGCTGTAATTAGAATTCGACAATTCAGTCCTCGTCGATTTTACACTTAACTTCACGACCGACTTCTAAAATGGACACTGTGCAGATGCTGTGTACGCTGCGTGATATAAGTTCATTCTTCGACGTTTTACCCTCCGATCTCCTACCACATTCGATCACGCGAACCTCCACCGTCATCGTCAATGCCGATATACACACAGAGGGAGGTTCACACTCGCTAATCGTGCACTTCCGACCAAAATCCTCGAGTGCTTACAACTTCGATTCAAATGGCATCGTACCCCTCGTACCATCCATCCAGGCGATCATTAAACGCAACTGCACGACCTGGGACTATAACAGGCGAGAGCCGCAAGTCCTGACGGGTAACGTCTGCAGCAAGAACTGCGGTCAATTCGCCCTCTATATGGATCGAGGTTACACTCCGAAACAGTTCATCTCGCTCTTCGATGCGTGCAACGCAGACCCATAGGTGGAGCGGCTGTTCGCTACCGAATTCGGGGCCCAAATATCACGTGGTGGCTGGGGTCAATGATGTCGCAGCTGCCTATAAAAAGGTAGGTTCTTTGCCGATTCTAATTATTCATTATCTAACATGACTGGAGGTAGGGATGTCGTGATTGATCATGAGTTCTTGCGCGGGCGGCACAACGAGGCGGTCGTCAAGGAACTGTGCGTGACCCGCGCCGCCGCGTCCCAGACGTTCCGTTTTAAGAGCCCTACAAGATGGCGGATCACGGCGCAACAGTGAACGGCATTAATTTGTCCTATAGGCATATTGAATATAAAGAATTACACACGGTCATTAACGAAGCCGTGGCAGGATTCGCGCTCATCTACGCCTACGTCGTTTCTAAATGTACATTCCTCGCCGGACTGACGGGACAGCCGACCATAACCTAGAGGATCTCAATTACCCTCCACCTGGATCTTTGAATCACAACCACTGGTGTACATTACCATGTCACAAGTTTCCCAGATTCTCTTGCGAAACCAAAACCGCGCAGTCTCTCTGCGATTGGTTAATGTACTATCTGCAGAAGAAGGATTTTGTCCAATGTCCTCCTAATATGACATGTAATACTGCTTTATTTGTTGCAGCCCTATAAATCGGACGAGCACGTCGCCCTTCCCATCACTCTGCTTCCTGCTGCGATGACGTCAACTACTACTACGAAACGGTCAACTACCGACATTGCTGCTACTGCTGCTGCCGCCAAGCGGAGGTAGAGGAACATCCAAACTGTCTAGAAGGAGCAGCAGTTGCCTGACGCCTCATCGTCGTCCTACAATTACATCTGTACCTATTGGGCTGCCAATCCTGCATTCGAACCCCAGAGGGTCCTGCTCAGGCGCCTGTTTTCATAAATTTCAACAAGACCAAATACGTGTCTGTCGGATTCTACCCCGCTCGTGACTATCTACCTGTGGTGGAATTCGATGTCATATGGAGCCGTGGATCAAAGTCCATCATTCTCACTGACGAGCAGGTCTTCAAGTTGGTGCAGTGTCTACCTAAGTTTGCCGATTCTGTGTGTAAAGAGGGGGAGGAGGAGAAACCAGTCATCAATTGCGAAAGTGGTAGCTTTCGGCTAAGTACGCCGAGGAGTCGCCGCGGGTTAACCAGACTGTATCTCGGCACTCAGTACATATGTCTGACGTCGTTGGATCTGCACTTTCTTGCACGGATGTATAATATCGTGCATCAACACGAGGAACTTGTATCGTTTGTGTAAACACATATTTAATATTGATTAACGTCATCTAGCAGTGTGTGTGTTTTTTTTATTGGGTGTGCATATAGAGTAAAAATCATTAATCAATCCACCAACCTGTTTTTTTCCTGGGCGGAAGGCACGTGTTACCGCTCTCTCCCTCTCTCCAGCACCACCGCCGTCGTGCACGCACGCCCCTTTCCCCAAAACAGCAGCAGCAAAACCGGGTTACGCCAGAACTGATATTTCGAACCTAGATGGAGATATACATTATTTCTCTGCCCGCATTCCGTCACACCATTATGGTCATGCTGCAGAACGATCATCGGAAATGTATTAAACGAGAGTGCGAACAAAGATAAAATACCAGGTAAATGGACGATGCTACGTTACACGTACCTAATCTTGTGTGCATGCAACAGTTTCGTTCTCGGCGCGATTGTTACTACCTTACGGCCCCTAACTGATCCAACCGAACTCAGCCCCCCGGGGCCAAAAAGATTGTAGCGATCGCACCGAACACAAAACTGCTGCACACAGACAATATTAGATACGTGTAACGTAGTCTCATCCATGTACCTGGTATTTCCTCTTTGTTCACACGATCGCTAATTGCATTCCCGATTATCGTTCAGCAACATGTATATAAATGCGCGACTTTCATTTCAACTCATTATATCGAAAATTACATATTCAGAGAATTCGTGTAACAATCCACCTACCTGGTTTCCACCACACCATCGTCTTGCCAGCACGCCTCTTTCCACTAACAGCCAGGTTACGCAGAGCACGGATGCGTTACTCCCTAGGTGAAGCTTTACAATTAGTCCTCTGCCACATAACGTCCCACAGTTATACTCTTGTTGCAGGACGTTCAACGGGAATGCAACACACATGTACGTCACATTTAATCACATTCTTCCCGGGAGAACTTCACTGTCCGGTCGCCACGCCCTCCCTTCTTCTTCACAGCTTCCGCAGATGCACCACCCCCCATTGGTTCTCGCAGCCTGCAACAAATTCTATTAGTTCATTGCCATCCCACATTATGCTATATGAAACCAGGACAATGAACTGGTAAAATACTCTTACGTTTATATTCTTCATACCACGGCACCATCGTCTTGCGAAAAGGCCCCTTCCCGCACAGCAGCAGCCAGGTTACGCCGACACGAATGTGCCAAACACACATAGGTGAAGACGTACACTTAGGTCTGCCACTTAACACCGTACGACAATCGCAACGTTATGCTGCTGTTTCGCACGGAAACCAGGAATGCAAAACACGGATATATGTCAAATTGATTCCTATCACACACTAGACGTTATCGCATTCCTGATGAACGTACAAACATGATTATAAGGGAGCGACTATCGTTCAAGTTACTGCATCTTACATAACGTATTCAAATAATTCATGTATTGTTTCACCAACCTTCCTGCCAGGAAATTCAAACCATGGATGCCACGCCCTTCTTCTTCCAGCAACGGCTATAATTTTGCCCTATAAGTGCAATTCGTTACGTTAATTTCTGTAGCCTTACACTTCTACACATAACATAAGCCAATAGAAGCGTATTAATTCACGGTAATGCACTTACCCAACTGCACAATGTGACGCCCGTCCTTCTTCTGCCTTGGCTTCACGGATGCAGATACTTCAACAGGATTCACGTTTCAGCAAGCACAGACGTTTATGCCATGGGGTCCTGGGATTTGACGTTTTATTCCGAACCAATATGTTCACCCCGCCATATTTCTAGACATATGACATGTATATACAGGCAAGGGCCCTGTTAGTCCTATTTCGTTTTCTCATGATATAAGCTTACATACACTTGAATCATATGTGTTTATTACCGATTCCGTATCTGCAATACTCGCCCTTGTGTACAAGGTCATGTAATACTACCCATTCACTCCGTTCGGTACCTACCCCGAAAACATTGCTGCGTCCGCAGGTCACGCATCTACGCGCGTGTTGGTATGCACTTACGTCACCTCTCGGTTATTACGAGCAAGCGCAAGGTGAAATGTGCTATCAACAACATCTTACTGCAAACAGGGATGTCCTGCACTCGAAAAATTCACCACTCTCCTGTCGTTGACACGGGGAGGTGTCAAATTTGACGGAGCCTCGCAGAAAGCACAGTGGTTTACCACACTCCAGAACCACCACTCCACGGGAGGGAGGGAGGGAAGGGTTTTAGACAATTCTCAGTCACGGGGTCGGGCTTGGCGTAGGGGAGGCTACGGAGGAAAAAGCTTAAAACGCAACAATACGGCTAGGACCAATGTCTACGGCCGCACAGGGCATACGGAGGGTGTGGGGCACTCTGAAGAACAAGCATAAGTACAGCCTTAACATTATGTAACTCTACCGGACGCTTACCCTTCTCGGGTCAAACACCCTACACTTATTACACCTTACACTCATTTCCTCCTGTCGCACTTACGCGACTCTTGCACCCAAAACACCGTCAACGTATTTTACAAATTAGGGGGACCGACCAGGATTCACCAGGTATTACTGCCGTGGTATAGCACGAACATGGAGAGGCCTTCTGGGAACTGGTGATCTCGGTGTCATTATAGATTAATTAACAAGGCAAAGTAAGTCAGGGAGCTTTCTAAATAACGTTATGATGGAATCACGAAATACAGTCGAAACAACTCAAACGTTTGGTTTATTGGGTTAGTTTAGGTTCGACTACTATGTTTTACGTGGTACATAATTTGTCGAAACACCGTGAGGAACGAATCGCGAAAAAGGCGAAACATGTTAAACGGTTGATTTATGTGGTTTAGTTTATGTTGGACAGCTGTTTCACGTGTAGTAATACCTGTCCAAACACCCTGAGGAAGGAATCGCGAAAAAGGCGAAACATGTTAAACCGTCGGACCCTCGCAAGATAAGTTCGTCGCGTTAATCAAAAGGGAACCGGAGACGACGTCGGGAGACCCGGGCAGAGTTTTCTGATCTGCATAAGCGTCCATGTTCCCTGGAATCCTCTAGAAGGACGTTAGGGTTTGGAACGCGAAGAGTACCGCAGTTGCGGCAGTGTCCGGGCCGTCCCCTCGGACCGTGAAATTCCGGGAGAGGGCTACGTGGAGGTGTCGCGCCGGATTGTAACCATATCCGCAGCTGGTCTCCAAGGTGAAGAGCCTCTAGTCGATAGAAGAATGTACGTAAGGGAAGTCGGCAAATTGGATCCGTAACTTCGGGATAAGGATTGGCGTGGTCGGCAAGCGGGTTTACGCCAACGAGCCGGGCCTGGGCGAAGCGATGCCGTCCGGCAAACGGGCGTGCGGATCCTACCTCGGTCCCGTGCCTTGGCCTCCCGCGGATCTTCCACGCTACGAGGGGCCGCGCTAGCTCGCGGCGTACTCTTCGGCCGCCACTCAACGGTCGACTCAGAACTGGCACGGACTCGGGGTTACAGACTGTCCAATTAAAACAAAGCATTGCGAGGGACCTAGCGGGTGCTAACGCAATGTAATTTCTGCCCAGTTCTCTGAATGTCAAAGTGAAGAAATTCAAGCAAGCGAGGGTAAACCGCGGGAGTAACTATGACTAGAGCAAGTCGGGGAAATAACGAAGGGTATGGTAAAGTATGGCAGAAAGAAGAATTGGACATTATGATCCCCCTAGTGAAGTCCCTGCAAGGCCATCCACAAATAGCAAAGCAGATGATGGAGCATCTCCCGGGTAAGACGGCCAAACAAACTAGGGTCAAAGGCAAGGAGCCGTCTTACAAAGCCCTGATGGAGCATTGTCACTCCACATCCGGGCACCCAAAAACTGTGGAACCACTAGAGAGCATATGCTCGAGTTCCGACAGCGAGACTAAGATACGCCCAGTAACTACCATACGATATGTGTCAGAAACAGATGACGAGTCCTCGTCCGACTAAGGCCAGGCTTCCCGGCAACCTGGCCACTACAACAGCCGGGACTTACGCGGCTGGCCGGTGAGGGACCCAATCCTAGTCGTACGGAAGCGGCCGACCAGCTGCCCGCTAGACCGCAAAGCCCAATCGGAGCCGGGTTTACCCCCCGGCGATGAAGATGGAGCAGAACAGCGATGACGAACTGA
>Ga0123353_10006685_pt1 | contig 15426 bp, 14 predicted proteins | sample TergutLab28metaG_3_FD_92763 | JGI IMG/M metagenome (GOLD analysis project Ga0123353, IMG submission 92763) | Labiotermes labralis P3 segment gut microbial communities from Petit-Saut dam, French Guiana - Lab288 P3 | ecosystem: Host-associated > Arthropoda: Insects > Digestive system > Gut ... | reverse complement strand
TTGACGAATCTGTTGCACCAAGGAGAGAGAACCCTGCGAGAGGTACGAGAAAAATGTTCCCATAATCCAATGCCAACAGCAAGAAAACTCGGATGGAAAAACTAAACTTGTCGACGGACTGGCGGCATCGCCACAGAATTTCCAATCCACGAAAAAACGTTGCCTATTGCATTTCCCCCTCGGTTGGGGTAGCATGCGAGGAGATTTTTCCCGCCACTTTCGTGGGCGGTTTGTTTCACCCTAACAACGAGGACAAATACGTATGAAAAAAACCTCACGTCGATCATTTTTGAAAACCGCCGCCCTAGTCGGTAGCGCAGTGGGTGGTTCCGGCTTCTTCATTGCCGAAGGTACCGCCCAAGAAACAACGAGACCGGGTGTTGCCTGTATCGGTATTGGCGGAAAAGGGGATAGCGACTCCAAAAATGCTGCCGAATTCGGGGATGTCGTGGCTATTTGTGATGTGGCTCACGACAGGTTGAACGCAAAGTCGCAACAACCCAACTTTCAAAAAGCCAAGACGTACACCGACTTCCGAAAGATGCTCGATGAGAACGAAAAGAATATCGACATCGTTACCATCAGTGGTCCCGACCACATGCATGCCCCCGCAACCTTGATGGCTATGCGTATGGGAAAGCACTGCTACACCCAAAAACCCCTCACTCGGACGATCTACGAGGCACGCAAACTTGCTGAAGTTGCTAAGGAAATGGGCGTGTGCACCCAGATGGGAAATCAGGGAACGACACTTCCTACTTCCCGCACCGCCATTGACCTCATGAAAGCCGGTATCATTGGCGAAATCAAAGAAGTCTATGCTTGGTCGAACCGCCCTAGCTGGCCGCAGAAACCGAATCGGCGTGAAACTATGGGATCCTTTGCCAAGAACGGCTATGCGGAGCATGGTCGTGGGGCAGATGGAATGATCTGGGGCAAGTATGACGAAATCCAACGTCACCTACAAAATATCGATTGGAAAACTTGGCTCAATGTTGCACCGTATCGGGATTATTATCCCGGTCTCTACCACGACTTCGCTTGGCGTGGCTGGTGGGATTTCGGGAGCGGTGCCCTCGGCGATATGGCTTGCCACATGCTAACCGTTCCTTTCGCCGCTGCTGGTTTGAGGGATCCCATTTCAGTACGTGCGAAATCGTCAGGGCATGATTTCGACAGTTTTCCCGAAGCGTCGATTATCGAATTTGAGTTTCCTGCCAACTCGGAACGAGGGAGAATTCCGTTCTGGTGGTATGATCGGGAAGGTAATCGACCGCCGCGAGAAGTGTTTGCCAAGTACGGAAACATACGAATGTCCCCGTCCGGTGTGTTTATCGTTGGCGAAAAAGGGGCAATGCACAGTGCCAGCGATTACTGCGAAGTTCGTTCCTTCCTTGTCGAAGGCGGTGAACAAATCAATGAAGACGAGGGGAAGTGGAAGGAAGTTAAGGAAAAGACAGTGTTTGCCGAGGACAAAGGGAGCAACTTTGACCTCAGCAACATGTGGGAATTGTTCCGGGCGGTGATAGCAAATGACCCGTCGATTTGCGTGTCGAACTTCGTCGATCGCGCTGGTCCGCTGACGGAAACGATTTTGCTTGGCAACCTCGCGGTCTGGGCGGCGGCGGAAGGCGGAGAGGATGGGGCGTTAGGCGAGTGGGGCGAAAAGATCGAATGGGATGCCAGGAATCTGGTCGTTACGAATCTGTCGAGTCTCAAGACCCCGGGTGTGGGTGACCTCGTGAAGCCGGTGTATCCCGAAGGTTATCGCCTTGATTAGACCCGTGTAACCCCGGTTCAATCGGGGGTATTGGATATGTTACGCTTGTTAATCTCCTTGGCAACGTACAGCGAGCGCGAAAATCTGCCAGTGTTGACATCGCAGATTTTCGAGTTCGCTCCCGATGCGGACATTCTTGTCGTCGATGATTCATCTCCCGATGGAACTGCCGATTGGGTCGAGGAGCAAATGCGGACGGATGCCCGGTTCAAACTCATCAAGCGAACCGGCAAACTGGGACTTGGCACTGCGGTACTTGCCGCTATGGAATACGCTGTTCAAAACGGTTACGATCTTCTCATCAACATGGATGCCGATTTGAGTCATCCGCCGCGTTTCTTGCCTGCGGTACGAGCCAAAGCCGAAGAAGGGATCGATGTCGTGATCGGTTCCCGATATGTTCCCGGCGGCAAAATCGAAGGTTGGACGCTCACGCGACGTTTGATGAGCAAAGGGATAAACCTCTACGCTCGATGGTTGCTCGGTTTGAAAACGCGGGATAACAGCGGATCGTTTCGTTGTTATCGCACGGCACTGTTGCGCCGGCTTGATCCGCAGTCGATTCTCTCGCGGGGTTATTCCTTTTTTGAAGAGGTACTGTTTCGCCTCCGCAAATTGGACGCAACCTTTGCGGAGGTACCGATAACTTTCGAGGAGCGGCGTGTCGGTCAATCGAAACTGAACGTGAAGGAAATTTTCATTGCCTTATGGTTGTTGTTGCGGATAGCCGTCTCCTAACTTCTCTTGACCTTTCGTTACTATCGGTTATACTACCGCCCTGTGGAAACTTGCGCTCCGAAGAAAAACGTCGTCCGCCGCCTCTACGATTGGGTGCTCTCTTGGGCAGAAACTCGATTCGGTACGCCAGCACTGTTTATTATTGCGTTTATGGAAAGTTCCTTCTTTCCTGTTCCGCCGGATGTACTACAGATCGCCCTTTCTGCTGGGAAACCCAGACGAGCATTTTGGTACGCAACGGTCAGTCTCATCGGCTCCGTGCTAGGAGCGTGCCTCGGTTTTCTCATTGGATATTATTTGTGGTGGGCGACGCAGGATTTCTTTTTCAATTACATCCCCGGCTTTACCGAAGCACTATTCGATAGAGTCTCCGGCTACTATCTCGACAATGCTTTTTTGGCAGTTTTCTTGGGAGCATTTACGCCGATCCCGTACAAGATTTTCACCATTACTGCTGGTGTCTGCGCTGTTAAACTATTCAATGTTCCGTTATGGACGTTTATATTGACTTTTATCGTTGCCTCGATCCTCGGACGCGGTGCACGTTTTTATTTGGTTGCTGCGATCATGTATTTTTTTGGTCCCGTGGTCAAATCTTGGATCGACCGATACTTCAATCTGTTGACGATTGTTTTTACCCTCCTCCTCATCGGCGGGATCGTTGCTATTAAGTTAGTATTATAAGGCATCCTGCTTGCACGGAAATGAGGTTTGTGGAGGGAAGGGCTATTATCGTAACCCGTCACAAATTGATCTCTTTTCGGGAGTTGAAGCCGCATGTTGTTCCCAAACGACCTGCGATTCCACAATTTCAAAAACTACCACCGCTTGGGCAAAATTTATGATACAATGGCGATAGATCATTAGTTTACCCTATATGGAGTTTTCCCATGCTATCTCGACGTTCATTTTTGAAGAAATCGTCCCTAGTCGCTTTCGGGGCGACACTGATTCCGGCATCTGCACTCGGTCTTGATGGCAATGTCGCCGCCAATGAGCGAATCACTATGGGCATCATCGGCTGTGGCGGACACGGCGGCGGATGGAACCTCGACTTAATGCTCGCCAACCCGATGCAACAAGTCATTGCCGTCTGCGATGTCGATGAAGGGCACATGCTCGGCACCCAAAGGAGAGCCCAAGAAGCCTATTCCGAAAAAATGGGTGCGTCTTACAAGGGTTGCACTGCACACGGCGACTTCCGGGACATCGTGAACCGCAAGGAAGTTGATGCCGTTTGTATTGCTACACCGGATCATTGGCACGTCCTGTTGTCCGTCTTTGCGATGAAAGCCGGTAAAGACGTGATTTGTGAAAAACCGACTTTGACCGTCGAAGAAGGGAAGATTCTCTGCGAAGTCCAGAAGAAAACGCAACGTGTTTATCAGACGGCATCGGAAAACCGCTCCATCGAGGGGTATCAATATCTCGTCAATGCGGTGCGCAATGGACATATCGGCGAACTGCGGCACATGAAAGTCCTACTTCCGCTGGGCAATACTGGCACTCGTGGTATAGTCAATCGTGAAGAGCAAGCGAACTGGGAAGTCTCCGCCCCGCCGAAGGGACTCAACTACGACCTATGGCTTGGACCCGCTCCTGTGAAACCGTATATCGAAGCCAGAACTCACTATAACTGGCGTTGGAATTTCGATTACAGCGGCGGTGTGTTGACCGACTGGGGGTCTCACCTCACCAACATTGCCCAGTGGGCAAACGACACCGACGCGACTGGTCCGGTAGAGGTTCAAGGCAAAGGCGAGTTTCCCGACTTCGATGCCGTCTGGAATACGCCACCGAAGTTCAGGATCAACTGCCGATACGCCAACGGCGTAACGATGGAAATCTGGGACGAAGTTCCCGCCATTAAATTGGAAGGGACGAAAGGTTGGCTCTTGATGCGTGGCTGGCGTGGTCCCATTACGGCAAGCGACGAGAGACTGCTCCAACTGAAATTTGAAGGCGACAAAAATTTCGGTCGCCCGGAGTGTACCGTTCCGTCGAGTGGCGGAACTGGTGGGGAACATATTGATTTTGCGAACTGCGTTAAATCTCGCAAGCCTTGTTACTACACGGCAGAGAGTGGGCACCGGACCCATTCGATAGCACACATTGCGAACGTCTCCATGCTGCTGGGGGGCACAAAACTAAAATGGAATCCGCAGACCGAAAAGTTTGAGGGGGACCGCGCCGACGAAGCAAACAAACATTTCTGCATGACTCGTCAGCAACGGGAACCGTGGACGTTTGATAACGTAGATTCGTGGATTAACGTTGGGTGAGTTTGACTGTGTAACAACAAGAGTTGCGTAAATCCATTGCTACGCAACTCCCCGGCTCTGTTTTTTTCCTTGAAATGGTGTACAGTAGTCCGTCAGAAACTGTTCAACATAGTGACCACTAATGAAATCATATCGGGAAATCATCACGATACAAGTTCCGCAACGGATGGAATTTGTTAATATCACGCCGAAAGTTGCCGCCGCCGTGCAAAAAAGCGGTGTCAAAGAAGGATTGGTGCTCGTTAATTCGATGCACATTACGTCCTCGGTATTTATCAATGATGACGAATCCGGGTTGCACCAAGATTACAAGAAGTGGCTCGAACAACTCGCCCCTTTCGATGCTTCACCGCAACGTTATGCCCATAACCGAACCGGCGAAGACAACGGCGACGCTCATCACAAGCGTCAGATCATGGGACGCGAAGTCGTCGTTGCCATTACGGAGGGCAAACTCGACTTCGGTACTTGGGAGCAGATTTTCTACGGTGAATTCGACGGTCACCGTGCCAAACGGATACTCGTGAAAATCATCGGAGAGTAAAACTTCGCTATACATCCACCTCGAACCCCTTGCGGTGCTCGCGTTTTAGCCATGTGTTCGCTTCGGCATCGCCTATAAATTCTTCCTTGACAGGGTCCCACTTTAGGTTGCGCCCCACGAATCGGGCAATGTTCAAAATATGGCATACGCCCGCCGAACGGATACCCGTTTCCTGCTCACCGATGGGCGTTTTTCCGTTGTATATGCAGTTGATCCAATCGGTCGTGTGCGACGGCATATTGAAATCGGCATGTTTTTTGAGCCAATCTTCCATCAGTTCCTTCGGGTTTGATGTTACCGTAGCGCGTCCTAGATCGATACGACCGTTCTCTCCGATAAAAGTACCGCCGCCACGATCGGCGTTGTCCAACTTCACCGTGATGCCGTTCGCGTAACGGTAAGAAAGCCGCGGTTTTGAACAGAGTCCATTTCCGCGTCCGGCACTTTCCGGTTTTTCGTACACTGGTGGTACAAGTTTATCTCCCTCGACAAAAATTTCTACCGGTCCTGTTTCATCACCATCGAGTGCATACTGAATTTGGTCAAGTCCATGTGTTCCCCAGCCAGTCATTTCGCCGCCGGAATAAGGGAGAAACGAAATCCAGCCGGGAGCACCACGCGGTACGAACAACTGTTGATGGAACGGTACCGGTTCTGTCGGACCGCACCACATATCCCAGTCGAGGTCTTCCGGTACAGACTCGGCGGACATACCATAGAACCAGGGCGATTCAAAGCCACCCGCAATAACTTCCGATATTTTGCCGAGATGACCTTCGCGGATGAATCGGCATGCGAGTTCATTGATACGATAAGACCGCTGCATACTACCGCACTGGACTTTGACACCGGTTTTGCAAGCGGCGGCACGCATGAGTTTGCCGTCTTCGATGGTGAGTGTAATTGGCTTCTCAATGTACAGATGCTTACCGGCAAGGGCGGCGGAAACACAAATCAACGAACGCCAATGTTCCGGCGTTGCCGTGATGATTGCGTCAACGTCTTTGCGTGCGATGACCTTGCGGTAGTCCTGATAAGCGGCGGTGATGTTATGTTTGGCAGCGACTTCTTCGGCGCGTCTTTTCCAAACGTCGCAGACACAAATTCCCACAGTTCGGGCATCGTTGAGAATATCGGCAAGCACCGGTGCACCCTGCCGACCTACGCCGATACCAGCAATGCCGATTCGCTCATTGGCACCGGGACGTTTCCCATCGGCAAAAACGGTTTGCGGAATAAACAAGGGAGCGGCAACGGCTGTTGCGGTTGTTAATAACCATTCGCGTCGGGTTTGTTTCATGATTGGTTGTAGGGGAATATTTTTGACTGCTGTGGCTCTATTCTATACGGTTTTTCCTTCGCAGAAAAGATGGTACCCCATGCCGGACTTTGCAGATCATGTCTGGTTATACCGATTATAACGCCGACGAAACGAAAAATTTTATTTTTTTTGTATCGGACGGCTTGACGGGCTTTGTGCCCCCTTTTATGATAAAAGCAGTTTTGTGAGGATTTTTTATCCTACATCCGAGTCCGTCGAACGTAGTAACAAACGGCGATCCCATGCCCCACTGGAGGATATATATGAAAAACTTTTCAATTTTGACAATGTTCATTGCCGCTATCGTTCCGGCGGCATCAGTTTTTGGTCAATCGACAACGACATACCGTGTGGAACGCGTGCCGGTCATCGAGCAAATTCCATGCACGGGCTACAAGAAGGTTGCGGAAACGCAGTACGTCGAAGAAAAAATAACGACTTACGAAACCGTCTGGGAAACCGAAGTACGGGAAAAACGTTACACCGTTGCCCGAAAGGTGCCCGAAACGTCTTATACCGAACGTCGCACCACCGTGCAACGACCCGTCGAAGAGACGGTCTATAAAGACACAAGTTACGAAGTGAAGCGGCTCGTTTCCGAAACAAGTGAGCAGGAAGAACGATACCTCGTTCCCCGGCAAGTCATGGAAACCCAAGAGCGGCAAGTGTACGAAACCCGCCGCACTCCCATTCAGGAAACCACTATCGAGGAGCGGCAGTACACGGTGAATAAACCGGTAACGAGTTATGCTGAACGGATTGTCGATAAGGGACAATATGTCAATCAGGTCAACACGTTGCCGGGAAAAGAGTACGAGCGGCTGGCATGGCACAGGGCAAACTACACTGATCCGGTTACAGGAGAATCAAAATGGCGGATCCCCGGTTTTTACTGGACGACGATGCAAGGACCCAACCGGCACGAAGTAAATCGAGTTTATCAAGCGAATTACGTCGCGGAAACCGTACCGGTAACAAGAACGGTGCAGGAACAGCGAATCGAGCAGGTTCCCGTTACCCGGACAACCTATCGGGATGAGCAGGTCGTTCGTACCGAAAAGGTTCAGGTCCCGCGAGTCGTTCAGGACGAAGTGGTGCGTAAAATACCTGTTACGACCTACAAGCCGGTGATCGAGCGGGTGGAGCAGCAAACGCCTGTCATCGTGCGCCGGATGGTGGAAGAGGAGCGAATCGAACAGATACCGGTAACGACATACAAGACGGTGCTTGAGAACGTAGTGGAGCCGTATGAAGTGAAGGTTGCCCGAGTGGTACCGGTTACGCGAACGGTGCAAAAGCCGGTAACAACGGTGAAGTGGGTGCCTTATTCGTACACGGTGGAGCGGCAAAAGATGGAACTGCGTCGTATGCTGGTGGAAACGGTAACAAGAACGATGATTGGTCGTCCCACAACCGACCCGGCGGACGAGATTCCGACATCGTCGAAAACAATCGAAACGGGTGAATGAGATACGTTTCCGAGAAGGTTGCACAGTTTAATTTTCTCCTTATAGTCCCCGATCCCTAACCTGTTCGTTTGCAACCGGTTACGATGGCGTGGCAGAAGAAGGAGTGAGCATCTTCGACCAGTTCGTACACGTTGCAGGGGACGTGAAGACTGACATCGGCAAGTTTGTTGAGTTCGCCACCGCTGAAACCGGTGAGTCCGAGAATCGTTGCGCCCCCTGCCTTCGCAAACTTTGCAGCCTCAATGATGTTGGGCGAATTGCCGCTCGAAGAGATCAAAACTACCAAATCGCCGGAATTCATCAGGTTGCGGAGTTGAAATGAAAACGTGTTTTCATAACCGCAGTCATTTCCCAGGGAGGTAAGAGTTGCGGAATTGCAACACAGCGACAGGATGCGTGGATGTTTGTCGTTGGGACCGGCAACGTTTTTACCGAAGTCGGCGGCAAGGTGAATCGCCAGTGCCGCACTACCGCCATTACCGGCAGTGAAAATCTGTTTGTCGTCAGCATAGTGCTGCGCAACGAGTTCCGCAGCCTTGGTCAAGGCACCGAGATCGAGGTCCGCCAATATCTTCGCAAAATCCGAATGATAGGATTTGATTAAGTTAAGCATAGTGTCATGTCAGCGTTTCTCGCTGTTGATAGTGTGTGTGTAACAATTCGTGAGATTTATGCGAGTTGGGTTCGCCCAAAAATTCCTTGTAAATCAGCACAATTTCAGGATTGGCATGGCTGACTCGAAGTTTTTCTGTGTCATCAATGTTGTACAACTCATGCGTGCGCATTTTGACTTTGCCGACATCCGTACCGTAGGGTTGTCCACCGCCGCCGACGCACCCCCCTGGGCAGGTCATCACCTCGACAAAATGAATGTCTTTCCGCTCTCCCGCATTGATTTGCCGTAGCAACCTTCTGGCGCGACCGAGTCCATTGACCACCGCAACGCCAATCTCTCTCCCTGCAATATCAATGTGCGCCTCTTTGATCCCTGCTAGTCCGCGCACCGCCTCGACTTTCAAGTCCCCCAGTTCGCTGCCGGTCAAGAAATAATACGCAGACCGCACCGCTGCTTCCATAACTCCCCCGGTGGCACCAAATATTTTGCCTGCCGAACTGCGAACGCCGAACGGCGAATCTGCCTCTTCCGCCTGCAAATTTAAGTCCAAATTGAAGCGACGGATCATTTGAGCAAGTTCCCGTGTTGTCAGGACAGCATCGACATCTCGATAACCTTCTCGTCCCATCTCCGAACGGCTTGACTCAAATTTCTTGGCAGTACAAGGCATTACCGAAACGCTGAATATCTTTTGGGGATCGAGTCCCTTCTTTTCGGCGTAGTACGATTTGATGACCGCTCCGAGCATTTGCTGAGGACTCTTGCACGTCGAAAGATTCGGAATGTTCTGTGGAAAAAAGGTTTCGACAAACTTGATCCAGCCGGGCGAACAACTCGAAAACATCGGCAACACACCGCCGGTTTTAATGCGGTGAATGAGTTCCGTCGCCTCCTCCATAATGGTCAGGTCGGCACTGAAACTCGTGTCGAACACGGCATTGAAGCCCATCCGGCGTAGGGCGGCATGCATGGTTCCCATCACGTCTGTACCAGGCGCAAAGCCGAATTCTTCACCGAGAGCCACCGATACGGCAGGAGCGTGCTGAACGACAACGTGCAATTCGGGATTGCGCAGTGCCGATATGACCCGCTCGACATGCGATTTGGCAATGAGCGCACCCGTCGGACAGCAGATGACGCACTGACCGCAGTTGACACAACTCGATATGTTCATGCCCTCGTCAAATGCGGTGCCCACGACGGTCTTGGAACCGCGATTGATAAAGTCGATACAGGCAACGCCTTGGATTTCATCGCAAACGCGGACACACTTTCCGCATTTGATACATTTTTCGGCATCCCTGACGATGGATTCGCCGGAAGTATCGAGAGGGTAATGGTCGCGTTGTCCGACGAATCGACGACGGCGGATTCCGAACGACTCGGCAAGTTCCCGAAGTTGGCAGTTTCCATTCCTTTCGCAGAAGAGGCAATCGTCGGGATGGTCGGCAAGGAGTAATTCGATAATCATTCTCCGGGCATCGACAACACGGTCGGACTGGGTTTTGACTTTCAGACCGGAAGAGACGGGAAAGGCACAGGAGGGGACAAGGGCTCGCTGTCCTTCGACTTCGACAACGCAGACGCGGCAGGCACCTGCCGGAGAAAGACCTTCGTAGTTGCAGAGTGTGGGCACTTCCACGCCAACGCGGCGCAGAGCAGACAAAAGCATTTCACCTTGGGCGGCATCGACTTGATGACCATTGACTTCAATTTGGACGGTATTGGGCATGTATGGGGCTGGAAAAGAATAAATTTAGCAACGCAAGGACTAACGAAATGACCATTGTACGACATTTTTGGGAAAATGCAACGTGTTGTTTGGTCAAACCTTCGAGATGCCCCTGCTCCGTGATCGTTTTCACTCTGCATGGCTTCTGATTTTTTTCTTGCCGATCTCAATCGGTAACTTTCTCCACTTGCCTCATAATGCCTCATAAGATGTGCAACGATGTGTCAAGGCACTAATATCGGTAAAGGAGTCCGGCACCCACCGAATTGTTTTCCGTAACCGGAAAAATAGTCATTCCCTGCGGCAATAGTCGTTTCGCCTCGGTTTCAGAAACCGCCCGAACGGAAAGATAGGCAAGATACCAACCGAGTAAGACTTGCGAAAGATAATGCTGATTGTCGTTGACCCGACTCCAGGCGGTAAAAGCCGACAAAGTATAAAACAACCCTTTTACACAGGGCTTATCCGTCATTTGAGCGGCGGTGATGAACGGCACAGCACCCATAAAGGCATGTCCGCTGACTCCGTGGTCTTCTCGAAAGGGTCGCCAGTAGGATGCCCCATGTATGGGACGATCTCCACCGAGGACCAACTGAAATGTAAGAAGTGCCGGAGCACCGACCAAATATCCCCGCATTGTGCGGTCTGTGAATTCGCCCAAAGGGTGTTCGGGTATTCCACGCCACTCTTGTAAAAACCGGTAGGTGAGCGCAGAGGTTGCCATAATCGGAATAAAAATCTGTCCTTCGCCGGGTATCCTCGAAACGTTGCTGAGTTCGTTGGAAAAGCCGGACCGAACCTGTTGGTTGTACCAGTTCCGAAAATTGTGATCCATTTCGGTATTGGCTAGCACACCCGCCCCCAGTAGGGCAAGTCCGTAGTATTTTAAGTTGTTTTTGTTATACAAATTGCCAAAATCGGTAAAGATTCGCTCGCCCTCACGGCTTCCGAAACGGCACAAAGACTCGGAGAATGTTGGTGCCCCGCTTGGAAGCGGTGTTGGAGATGGTGCCGGAGATAGCGTTTGGGGGGGACACATGGCATTCTGAGCGCACAATCCCATCGGAAAAGAGAACAAGAGCAAAAAAATGCCGGTTCGGATCATCGAATGTTCACCACCGTAGCCCATTGGGACCAATTCGGGTCGGGGAATGGTATATTTTGGGGCAATTCCCGTCAAGAGAGATTCGAGTGGAAAAAGGCATTTCCATGCCATTTCCAGAATAGCAACGTATACGGAGCCGGAGAGTTGACTATATCATTGATTGTTTTGCCTCTCTACCAGAATCTTGTTATGATGGTTTCCGACTCGCTCATTTTCCGGTAAAATACCATCCCATGGCAAAGTACATTTTCGTCACGGGCGGGGTAGTCAGTTCACTCGGCAAAGGATTGACCTGCGCGTCCATCGGAATGCTTCTCGAACGCCGAGGACTCAATATCCGGTTCCAAAAACTTGATCCCTACATCAATGTCGATCCCGGTCTCTTTTCTCCCGCCCAGCGAGGTGAAGTCTATGTCCTCGATGACGGTAGCACCACCGATCTCGATCTTGGTCATTATGAACGCTTTACCAATTCGGTACTGACTTGGCACAGCAGTTGGACGACAGGGCAAATTTATCAGCGGGTCTTTGAGCGAGAGCGGAACGGTGAATATCACGGCAATGCCGTTCAGGTCATTCCGCATGTGACCAATGAAATTAAGCAGTGCCTTTCCCGCATTGGCGAACCCGGTGTCGATGTCGTCATCACTGAAATCGGTGGAACCGTCGGCGATATTGAAAGTTTGCCGCATTTGGAAGCGATCCGGCAGTTCCCGCTCGACATCGGCAATGAAAATTGCCTATTTATACACTTGACGCTACTCCCCTATTTGAAGGTTGCAAAAGAACTAAAAACGAAACCGACGCAACATAGCGTCGGGCAACTGCGGCAAATTGGAATCCAGCCCGACATTCTGATATGCCGGACGGAAGTGTCGCTCTCGGCGGAAGAACGCGCGAAAATTGGGCTGTTCTGTAACGTCACTGCCGACGCTGTTATCGAAGAGCGGGACAGAAGTTTTTCCATCTACGAAGTGCCGATTCGATTGACCGAAAACAAACTCGATCAGATCATCATTGAAAAATTAAAGATCAACAATACCAAACCGCTCGACCTGACCGATTGGACGGAATTGATCTACCGATTGCGGAATCCCGAACATGAATTGACCGTTGCCGTAGTGGGGGAATACGCCAATCAACACTGGGAAGCGTACAAGTCCACCTACGAGGCGTTGACTCACGCGGGCATCAAACATCGGGCAAAAATCAATACTGTGCGGATGACCAGTGCTGATGTACTAACAAATAACGCGAATGCGGCGTTGATGGAGGCGGATGCGATCATCCTTTCCGGTGGATTCGGCGAAGCGGAACTGGAAGGCAAACTATCGGCAGTGCGAATCGCTAGGGAAAATGGTATTCCTTTCCTCGGAATCGGTCTTGGAATGGAATGTGCGATCATCGAATATGCCCGAAATGTGTTACACTGGGAAGAGGCAAATTCAACGGAATACGACAAGACCACGCCATATCCAGTAGTCAGTTTATTGGATGAACGCCGCTCTTTGACAACGCAAACGGACAGAATCAAGGTAGGGGCAAATACAACGGTGTTTCAATCGGGTAGCCGGATTGCGGCGGCGTATGGCAATCGTCCCTTATCGGCGGAGCGGTTTCGGCATCGTTACGAATTCAATAACCGCTATCGGGAGCAGTGGAAGATGAGCGGAATGACCATTTCGGCCGAGAGTCCTGATGGTCAGTTGGTTCAAGCGGTCGAGTTACTGGAGCATCCGTGGTTTGTAGCGGTGCAGTATTATCCTGAATTCAAATCGCAGCCGACGAAGCCGCATCCGTTGTTTTCGGCATTGATCGAGGCGGCTATGAGGCGTACACTGTATAACTGTCAACACGATGACGGCGGAAATTGAAAAGAATGCGCATCATTGGAATCGGCACGGACATAATCGAATGTGAGCGAATCGGTCGAATGTTAATTCAACATGGCGAACGTTTTACGAATCATGTGTACACCGAAGAGGAATTTCGATACTGTTCAGGACGAAAAATTGCCGAACAACACTTTGCCGGTCGCTGGGCAGCAAAGGAAGCCGTGCTAAAAGCCCTCGGCACCGGCTGGGCTACCGGAATCTCCTGGACGGACGTTGAAGTCGTCATCCAGCCCGGCGGGAAGCCGATCATTCGCTTAAACAAAGGAGCGGCACAAAAGGCAAGCGAACTGGGAATTACCGAAGTTCTGATTAGCATTTCGCACTGTAAATCTTACGCAACGGCAACAGCGATTGCCGTTGGAGACGTGCCCGAAGGTACGTAGCGGACAGTCAACAGAGGGACATTTTGGTAGTGTCCCCTCTCCACCTTTTGGGGAAAGAGGGGACACACACATCCTACCGCGCAAAACTATTCGGACTGGGCTGTGGTGTGGCAATGGAGGGTGGGAGTACTTCACCGCCACCTTGGTATCCACTTTGAGGCATTGATGTAACACTGCCGGGTGTTCCTGTTGCCGTAGCATTTGTTATCAACTGTTTCTGCCGTTCAGAAAGTTCATAACTGATCGGCATAGGACGGCGATCTGGGTTGTGAATTCCCAACATCTGCGGTCTGGAGTCCGTATCGAAGCCCATGCGGAACAATACTCCATCGGTTGTCGGTCGATTAATAGACGCAGGACCGCCAGCACTACGAACGACCAGTTCGCCGCCCGCCTCGGTGGACGAACCGAGTTCTGCAAAGAAACGCCATTGTTCCATCGGCGTGTTAAACAGATTGTCAGGTGAAGTAAACACCCGGTTTGCCACCATAGCGTGTCCCTGAAACTGGTTGCCGATAAACTTCCTGCCGATCACCAGGTTTTCCGCAAAAACGGAACCCTCTCTGATAACGACCTCCTCTTTTCCTTCTTTGTTGAGAAGTAAAGCGTGATCCGTGATCGTCAATTTCGCCACTTTCAGGTTTTCGACATCGAGATTTTTCGTATCACCCGTACCACCGGTGAAAAAGACCACGGTAGCACCGACCAGTCCGCCAACGACGGCGGAAATTACTGTATTCATTCCTTGATTCATCAATAAACTCCTTTCTTGGGGGTGAAAAACCACAAACCGGCTCGGACTTTGCTCTTGCCGGTTGTGGTCAAAGTTGAGTGGGAGTCTAGTGATTTCCGAAAATCAATTCCATAGCAATTTTCGGATTTTTGTAATCCCCAAAAATTCCCCTCCTGTGGAGGGTGTCGCGCTGCGACGGGGTAAGGGAAGGGGATTCAGGGTACATATGGACACACCCTTTAATCCAGGGCATCTGCAAGTTTTTGTTTTTGTGCTTGCGTTTTCCGTAGTTTGTTTCGGCGATACAGGCAAGCGGTAGATTTGGCATCTTTGTCGCCAAACTTCCACCCATTGGCAATTTTTCCCCCACTCCGCTCGCACCGGCAACGCCACGCCATCCTGCGAATGCCGTCACATCAAGAACCAATTTACTCTACTTCTCACTCCGTTTGAAATCCGTGATAGGGATGCGACACGCCTTGTTTGGAACGCGGATCGGGAAGAGTTTCGAGGGTGGTCGCAAGCAATGCGAGCAAGGGATTCGGCATAAAAACCTCCGTGTAAAGGGAAAAAGGAAGGGACTTTAGAACGTACTACGAATGAAAAGCCGAAGGGTAGAGTACTTTTGGGGAGATTTCCCCAAAAGTTACCCCAAAAAAAACTTGTCGACGGACTGAAGGTTGCCTAGGGCAGAGCCTACTCGATCTGCAAAGGCGACTAAAAAATTGTGTACACGCTTAAAAACAAGCCATTTTTAATAAGCGAAAAAACCGGTTGCCTCGAATGTTGCACAACTCAATTTTCGCCTTGCGCCGCCTTTTTTCGGCT
>Ga0123353_10006684_pt1 | contig 15427 bp, 9 predicted proteins | sample TergutLab28metaG_3_FD_92763 | JGI IMG/M metagenome (GOLD analysis project Ga0123353, IMG submission 92763) | Labiotermes labralis P3 segment gut microbial communities from Petit-Saut dam, French Guiana - Lab288 P3 | ecosystem: Host-associated > Arthropoda: Insects > Digestive system > Gut ... | reverse complement strand
AATTTCGGCGTCCCCTCGATGGGATTGCCGCAGTCCGGACAGCTTTTGGCCGCGGCCGGCGCCATCGGCTCGCCGCATTCGGCGCAGAATTTCATCGCGCCGTCCCCGACCGCGCCGCATTTGCCGCAGACCCGGAAGGCCTTGCCGCATTTGTCGCAGCTGAGCGAGCCCTCCGGCAGATCGGCGCCGCAGAAGGGGCAGGGATTGTATTTGTCGCCGCATTCGGGACAGAATTTGGCGCCGCGGTCATAGAGGAACCCGCATTTGTTACAAGCGACCTTATCGGTGAATGCCTTCTTTTCGGTTTTCACATGGGTATCGTGGCCGCAGACCGCGCAGAACCGTTTGTCGGCGTCGATCGAACCGCCGCATTCCGGGCATGTTTTGGTCTCTTTGATGCTGACCGCCCGGGAGATGCCGCCCATCTGTTCCCCGAAAGCGCCGCCGATGCCGACCCCCATCCCCAGCCCGACGCCGGCGCCCATCAGCCCCGCCTGGCCGCTGGAGGGGTTCTTGGCCGCCCCTTCCAAGGTGTCAAAGGAGCGCTCCTGGGTATAGTTGTAGCCGATGATATCCATCTCGGCCCGTTTGGCCAGCGCGCCCTTCAGCTTTTTGACCGCCGGATCCTCCTCCGGCACGTTGATATCGTTGACGTAGAAATTGACAAGATTGATGCCGAATTCCGACAGCACCGGCGCCATCCGCTCCCGCAGATGCTCCGACAGCTCGTCGAGATAGGCGTTGATCTCCAATACGCTGATGGTTTTTTTGATCAGATAGGAGGAGATGGAATCCTTGACCTTGGTCAGATACAGCCCCCGGAAATAATTCAGCACATGCTCCTTGCTGAAGGAGGGGAGGGTGCCGACCAGTTTGGTTAAAAAGGTCCGCGCATCGCCGATCTGGATACCGAACTGGCCATAGGAGCGCAGCGGGACAAACACGTTGTATTTCGGGTCCTGCAGCTGGATCGGGGTCGCGGTGCCCCACTTGATATCCAGCGAGAACAGCTTGTTTATGTACCAGACCTCCGCCTTAAACGGCGAGCGGCCGCCGAAGGGCAGGTTGATGAGCTTGCTGAGCAGCGGGATATTGGCGGTGGTCAGGGTATGCCGCCCGGGGCCGAACAGGTCCAGCGCCGCGCCGCCCTTGAACAGCATCACCTCCTGGGATTCGTTGACGATCAGCTGGGTCCAAGTCCCCAGCTCGTCATTGGGATATTTCCAGGCGAATATATCCTGCGGTCCGTCGTATTTGATCACATCAATAATGGCCATTGAAGTGCCCTCCTTTTAGTTCGGATATTACACCACTATAACTATAATATGTATGACGGATTTTGTCAATCCAAAACCGGTGAATAGATTGTGACAAAATTATGGCGGGGGGGATGCGGGGCTCGTGCGAAGCAGGACGTGCGCGTCCTGCAAGCGCGACTTCGCCTGTTCGCTGATTCTACCTGACTGCAAACAGCGCTTGTGCGTTGATCTTATTTGTGCGAATAATTAATAGTTTCCACATTCTGCACCCGGCACAGCCGCGCATACGCCCCGTCCTTTTCCATCAGCTCCTCATGCCGCCCCCACTCGGCAATTTTGCCGTTTTCCAGCACGATGATCTTATCCGCGCTGCGGATGGTGGATAGGCGGTGGGCTATGACGATCAGGGTCCGGGTGCCGGCGATTTCGCTTATGGCCTGCTGGATTGCCCGCTCGGTTTCGGTGTCCACTGAGGAGGTGGCTTCGTCCAATACCAAGATCGGCGAGTTGCGCAGCACCGACCGGGCGATCGACACCCGCTGCTTCTGGCCGCCCGACAGCCGCACGCCCCGTTCGCCGATCACCGTGTCATACCCCTCCGGCAGCGATTCGATATAGCCGGCGATACAGGCGGCTGTTGCGGCGGCTCGAATCTGCTCCGTCGTCGCGCCCTCGCACCCGTAGGCGATATTTTCGCTGATAGTGCCGTTGAACAGGAATACGTCCTGCAGCACTAAGCTCAGCTGCTCCCGCAGGCTGCGCAGCGTCATCTGCCGCAGGTCGATCCCGTCCATGGAGATCCGCCCCGCTTCCGGGTCATAAAACCGGGTGATCAGCGCCGACATGGTGGTTTTGCCGACGCCGGTAGGACCGACTAACGCCACCATTTCGCCCGGCGCCACGTCAAAGGTGATGTTTTCCAGCACCGGCAGATCGTCCTTATAGGAGAAGGACACATCCTCGAAGCTGAGTTGCCCCGACAGTCGCTCTACATCCTTAGCGTCCGGCGCGTCTTTGATCGCCGGTTCGGTATCCAATACCTCGAACACCCGCTCGGCCCCGGCGAGGGCCAGCTGCATATCCTCCACCATCCGGGTCAGCTGGGATACCGGCCCGTAGAGCAGGCCGATATACAGCAAAAACGCCACCACGTCGGCGATGGACATTCCGGAGTGCAGCGCCAGCAGCGGCCCGGCGATCAGGATGATCACGGTGCCGGCCGAGGTGATGAACCCGACGACCGGGTTGAGTATCCCGGAATAGAACAGCGCCTTGATCAGCGCGCCGGAGAATTCGCCCGCTTTGCGGCCGACCCGGTCCAGCTCGTGTTCCTGCTTGTTGAATACCTGAATCTCCTTCATGCCGGAGAAATTGTCCTGTAATATGCCGTTCAGCTCGGCGATCTTTTCCTGGCCCAGCCGGAAATGCTTGCGGATCCGCCGCAGGAGAAAAGAGATCAGCGCCAGAAACGGGATCGGGATACAGACCAATCCGGTCAGCGCCGGATTGATGGTCAGCATGATGATCAGCACCCCCGCCAGCATGACAATGTTGCTCACCAATTCAGGGACGGCGTGGGCGATCAGGCTCTCAAAGGTGGCGGTGTCGTTGATCACCCGGGACATCAGCTGACCGGTCTGCTTGTCTTGGTAATAGTGCATCGACAGCGCTTGAAAATGGCCGTATATATCGCTCCGGACCCTGGCGACCAACCGCCAGGAGGCCACATGGGCGAGGTAGCCGTATAAAAACTGGCAGACCGCTTTCAGGGCGAACAGCCCGAGCAGCAGCAGCGACAGCCAGACCACCGTGTCCATCGCATCGGCGTATTCGCCGGATTCCATCAGCGCGATGATCAGCTTGGTGACATAGGGCACGATCAGGGTGATGACGATCGAGGCCCCGGTGGCCAGCGTCGATATGACCAAATACTTATACCAGGGCCGGGCCATTTTGAACAGGCGGAGGATGTGTTTCATTGGATACCCCTTTTTTAATTCATAATGCTTAATACTTAATTATACTGGTTGGGGGGTGGTTTGTCAAATTTGCGGGGGAGATTATGAAAAAAGATAAACAGTTTTGTTTGGTTTATATTGATTTTTTATAATGAGTGGCGTATAATGAAAATGGAATAGGCATATTTTCCAAAAATTGGGCGGAATTCCATCAAATATTAACGGTATATCTCCCAAATCCCGGAAAAGAAGAAGTGGCAAGGGCTGCCGCTTTATTGGAAAACCGTCCGGAAATCCGTTGGGCGGGGCCCAGCTATCGCAATACGGGGCATTCGGCAGGGTAAGTTGGTAATATCACCGTTCAACAAACAACGGCTCCCATCCCCGGGAGCCGTTTTCCTGTTTGAATTTATCCCATCTCCAACTCCCGCTCCTCTTCGCTCTCGAACAGCCGCGGGTTCAGCAGCGCGCCGCTCCGCAGCTCCCGCAGCGCCGCCGCGGCTTTGGTGGTGCCGGCGGCTACCCGGCTGCCGGGCTCCCCGGCGATCCGGCAGGAGACGCCCAACAGCTCCTCCAACCGTTCCCGGAGGGCCGGCATCAGCGACATCCGGCCGGTCAGCATGATGCCGTGGGCCACCACGTCGCCGGCCAGCTCCGGCAGCGAATCCTCCAGCGCGGTGACCACCGCGTCGCCGACGGTGATGACCAGATCCTCGATGGCTTCGTGGATCTCGCCGGCGGGGATGGAGCAGATGCCGGGCAGACCGGTTTCGGTGCTGCGTCCCGGCACCCAGACCGGGAAGGTATCCGAGGGGATCGCCATTGAGCGGCAGCCGATCTCCCGCTTGATCCGTTCGGCGGTCAGCGGGCCGACCCAGTGGTTGTGGCGGTAGCGCATATACCGGATGATGGCCTCGTCAAAATTGTCGCCGCCCACCCGGATCGCGTGGACCGAGGCGATGCCGCCGAGGGTCAGCAGGGCGATACTGGTGGTGCCGCCGCCGATGTTGAGGGTCATCGAACCCCGTGCCTGCCCGACGTCCAATCCCGCGCCTACCGCCGCGGCCACCGGCTGATCGACCAGCACCACCTGCCGCACGCCGCAGGTACTGATGGCGTCCTGGACCAACCGCTGTTCCATGCCGGTGGCGGCCGTCGGCATCGCCAGCGAGACCCGGGGCCGGAATATTTTATAGGCGCAGACCCGGCGCATATAGTGCTGGATCATCCGCTCGGTCATTTTATAATCCGAGATAACCCCTTTGCGGATCGGCTGTATGGTTTTGAGCGAAGGGGGGGTGCGGCCGATCATCGGCAGCGCCTCGCGGCCGATAGCGATCATCTCGCCGGTCTCGGCGTCCACCGTCATCACCGACGGCTCGTCTAACACCACGCCGCGGCGGGGGTCATAGATGACGATATTGGAGGATCCCAGATCGATCCCCAGGTCGATTCCCCGCACCGGCCGCGCCCCCTTCCGCTGAAATTTTTCTCTAAATTTAAGTATACGATATTTTTTGCCTCTTGACAAGAAAAACATTATTGAGATATACTGTAAAACCATAACGGGATGTGGCGCAGTTTGGTAGCGCACTTGGTTTGGGACCAAGGGGCCGCAGGTTCAAATCCTGTCATCCCGATAAAAATCCGGTCGTTACGGGGCTTTTAGCCCTGTTAAGGACCGGATTTTTCTTTTTTTGTTTGCTGCTGGCATCTCTCGGTGAAAATCGGCCCTCATAGCGTTGCCCGATCTTTTTTGGCTGCCGGCAGTTGACGGAAATGCGCATGTGTGAGATATTATCAGTAAATCAGTTGGATCTGCAACAAGTATTTTTTGTACTTGATTTTTTATCCTGCGGGGTGTATACTATATACGAATTTTCCCGGAAAAGGTCATATATTGTATGAGCCACTATTTGTCAACCTCAGAAACGGTGAAAAAGTGGGGATTTATCAGGCGTACAGGACTTTTTTTGCTCCTCCATAAGTGAAGTCTGACTCGTAAAAACAGAAAGGAAACATCGTATGCAATGCGGTGGTAAATTATTAGTGAAAACTGTGGAGTTTTCCGACATTTCCAGCCTGTTTGATATCCCGGAATACAGCGGAAGTGAATTTCATATAATATCCGGACCGTGCGCGGTTGAAAATCAGGAGCAAATGGAGTGTATAGCTCAATTAATCACCAAAAATGGACTAAAATTTATCAGAGGCGGATTGTTTAAGCCGCGGACTTCCCCCTATTCTTTTCAGGGATTGCAGCGCCAGGGTTATGGGCTGCTAAAACGGGTGTGTGAAAAGTTTTCGCTACTCAGTATATCGGAAATATTGGATCCCCGTGATGTGGAAGAAGCCGTACAATACATAGACGTTATTCAAATCGGTTCAAGGAATATGCAAAACACATCCTTGTTAAAAGAGATTGGCCGCAGCGGTCATCCTGTGTTATTAAAACGGGGCATGATGTCAACGCTTGAAGAATTCTTAATGGCGGCCGAATACATAGCGGCGGCGGGGAACCGGAAGCTGATCCTGTGTGAACGGGGCATAAGGACTTTTGAGGGAAGCACCCGAAACACGCTGGATATCAGCAGCGCAGCGATTATTAAGAAAGAAACCTCCCTTCCGGTGATTGTGGATTTGAGCCATTCATTGGGAAGGAAAGATATCCTTGTACCGGTCGCAAAAGCGGTCAAAGCGCTTGGCGTCAACGGCATTATGCTTGAGGTTCACAATAATCCGCCGGAGGCGTTATCCGATTCCGAACAGCAGCTGTCGCCGGAAGAGTTTCAACTGTTTTATGATGAAATGAAAAGGTCTTAATCATTTCGGTTTCAAAGGGGCGGGAGGTGAGTGAAAGAATGAAGCAAGCGGTTATCACATTTGCTTTGGGAGAGGCTGCGCGGCAAACCATTGTTGTCAATGAAAAACAGAGCTGGTTTACGGTTGGCAGAAGCCCGGACTGTACCATTCAGCTGGGAGAAACAACCGTTTCCTCCCTCCACGGCTGTTTTTTCTGGGAGCAGAATCAGCTTTTTTATGCCGATCAGAACAGCACCAACGGCTCATTCGTGAACGGCAGGCGTATCAGCGCGACGGTTGCGCTCTGGGATGGCGCGGTGGTTACGCTGGGCGGCATGCATTCTCAGAATAAATTCATCGTTGCGTTTCCTGAAGCAGCCCAAAACGGGCCGCCGGTACCAGCGGGCGCTTCCTTTCCGCAAAACAAATCCGTTCTTTTTGCCGGACGTGACTTTTCCTGCGATATCATTCTGCCCCTGCATAACGTTTCGCGTTTTCACGCCAAGCTGTATGCGCGCAACGGACGCTATTACATTGAAGACAATAACAGCACCAACGGCACCTTTGTCAACGGGATCCGTATCGTAAAGCCATGTGCCGTTACCCCGAGGGATACCGTATATATCGGCGGTATCCGGCTGCGTCTGCAGGACGGCACGCTGGTCGTTGCCGATGACCAGCAGGGCCTTTCGGTCCAGCTTTATGATGTATACCGGGATGTACCGGATAAGAATGGGCGGAAAACCATTCTTGAACACATCAGCTTTTGTGTTGAACCCAACGAATTTGTGGCGGTTATCGGCGGATCCGGCGCGGGAAAATCCACGCTGATAAACATCCTTTGCGGCAAGACAACGGATTATGGCGGCAGCTTTACATACAATCATGCCACAGAAATGGATTCCCGGAGTATCTTCAAAAGCGCGATCGGATACGCGCCTCAAAACGACATCCTGTATCACGATCTGACGCTCAGCCAAATGCTCTATTATTCCGCGAAACTGAAAATGCCGCAGGATACCGGGCCGGAAGAGTATAAAGAGCGGGTTATACAGGTGATCCAAACGGTGGCGCTGTCGGGGAGCGAAAACACCTTGGTCAAAAATCTTAGCGGCGGGCAGAAAAAACGGGCCAGCATTGCGGTCGAGCTGTTATCGGACCCGAAGCTTTTCTTCTTTGACGAGCCTACTTCCGGACTGGATCCCGCCACCGAGCGTACCCTTATGCGGATGCTGAAAGGTATGACCCGCGACAATAAAACCATTATCGCCGTCACCCATATCACGCAAAATTTGGATTTATGTGATAAGATTATTGTGCTGGGCGCGGGAGGCAAGCTCTGCTTTTTCGGGGCGCCGAAGGATGCCTGTGTGTTTTTCGGCGTGAAAGACATCGTGGATATTTACGATATCATCAACAAGAATCCGTCTGTCTGGCAGCAGAAATTCGCGGGGAAAAATCCGCATAACCGCAGCGGTACAGGGGTATCCGCAGCGGGACAGCAGAGCCAGAAAAGCAAGAAAGACGTCAAGGCGGGTTACAATTCGGGATGGAGTCAGTTTGTCATACTTTGCGCCCGGTATCTGCGGCTGCTGTCCGGCGATCCCAAGCGCTTGCTGCTATTGATATTGCAGGCGCCGGTGCTGGGCGTACTGCTGATGTTGGTGTCCGACAGCGCTCTTTCTGACAGCACGGTGTTTGCCTATTCCTCCACCGCAAAATCCATGCTGTTTTCACTCACCTGCGCGGTTTTTTGGGTCGGGATGCTCAACTCGATTCAGGAGATCTGCAAGGAACGGGATATATTCGAGCGCGAGCGGATGTCCACAGTCCGGCTGCTTCCGTACATCTCCTCCAAGCTTGCGGTCATCGGTATCCTCTGCGCTTTGCAATCTCTTGTGATGCTTTTGGTGGTGCGGCTTTTCAGCGGAAGCTTCCCGGCAAACGATTTTGGCTTCCAGCCGTTTTGGGCTTTTTACCTGACCACCTGCCTGACCACCCTGTCCGCCGCCTGTTTAGGGCTGGCCATTTCCAGCCTGTCCCCCAACCCCGACCGGGCTATGGCCATCGCGCCGATTGTTTTGCTGCCGCAAATCATTTTTTCCGGTGTGGTGTTTGAGTTGACGGGATTCCTCAGCTTTATTTCCGGTATCATCCCCTGCAAACACAGCATGCAGGGCTTTGGTATACTCACAAATTTCAACGCGCTGCCCACGTCCTCCGAGACAGCAACGCAATCCATCGACGCCTTATACAGCGCAACCGACGTCGCGCGCCTGTACGGGAGTTGGATAGGCTTGCTGGTTTGCTCTCTCATCTGCATCGCCATTTTTGTAATGGCGGTAAAAACAAAAAAATCATAATAAGGAGAATGGACATGAACAAGAAAACAATTATTGGTGTTTCCGTAGGCGTTTTGGTGGTCGCGGCGGCGGTCATCGCGTATTTTGTGTATGCCGCAGGCGCATACGCGCAGTATTCCTCCGCGTTTTCCAAGACCTTCAAAAACGACAGCTTTGAAATCAACACGAGCATTCAGGCCTCAGTGGACGGTTCAAACATTTCCTCAACCGGCAATTTCAAGCTCAAAGGCATGAAAGGCAACCCGCAGTTTCTCAACACAATGCAGATCGACGGCAAGGCTATCATCCAATTCTGTGACGGTGTGTATATCTATACCGACGACGGCAACACAAAGAATAAAATTGAAATGGGCGCCACACCGGAAAAACGGCAGGAGAAAGAGGACACAGACTTTTCTTATGATGCCTACATCGGTGAGTTTTCCAGCCTGCTTGACGCGGGAAAAATTAAGGAGCTGAATACGCTCGATCCGATTCCGGAGAAATATGTGGATAAAATCGAAAAGAAAGAGATAAGCGACGGCACACAGTATACCGTCACGCTTCTCCCTCAAATCGTCGATGATATGATTGCCACCGTTTTAACCGAGAAGCTGTCGGATCCGAAGCTGAATCCCGCCGTTACGGTCAATAGCATAACCTATTCGGCGACAGTTAAGAACGGGTATGTTTCGGTGATTACGCTGAAGGTGGACATGGATGTTACGGCGCCGGAGGAAACCGCGGCGAAAGCGGCTGAAGTGATATTTACGCTTAATCCGGTTAATCCGGGCCAGACAGTCAGTTTCAGTTTGCCGGATACGAACGGATTTTAAGCAGTAAGAGGACGCTATGAAGGTTTATACAGAGTATCTTCCGCACGCAAGAGAACAGTGGGACAAGGTGCGTCTGCTGCAGTCGGAGGGGCTGATTTGTGATGACGGAGAATTTGTTCCGTCGGTGCATTATCCGCCGATCACGCAGTACAGCGACCTCTCTCCGGACGAGCTTCTGGACTCCTATACCCTGCCGGCGGATGGAAAGACGGATGTTTATGTACATTTCCCGTTTTGCATACAGTCCTGTACATTCTGTCATTATCCCGGGCTTGTCGGCAATCAGGCGGCGGAAAAGGACAGGTATATCCGGTATTTGAAAAAGGAAATGGAGCTTTATCTGGAGCGTTTTCAGATAGAGCGGCTGTGCCCGCGTTCGGTGCTGGTCGGCGGCGGGACGCCGACCTATCTGTCTCCGGCGCAGCTTGAGGATTTTCTTTTGTTCTTCTGTAAAAAGGTGGATTTGTCGGGGTGCAGGCAATTCAATTACGACGTTGACCCCAATACGCTGGTGGGAGAGGAGGGCCTGACGCGGCTGAAAATCCTTCGTGAACACGGCGTGACGCGGCTGACCATCGGCGTTCAGTCTCTCGATGACGGGGTATTGCGGTGTATGAACAGGGCGCATGACGCCAAAACAGCGCGGGAGGCCATTGAAAATACAAAGCGCTTCGGATTCGATCTGAATATCGAATTTATCTTCGGTCACCCCGGGGAAACGCTGGAGAATTGGGCGGAGGTCATCCAGCAGGCGGTACAGCTGAATACCGATGAGATTCAGCTGTACCGGTTAAAGGTGCTGGCCTACGGTGATAAGCAGGGGCATATCATCAACAGGAGAGATGCCGTGCCCGATTTTGAGCAGACCATGCTGATGAAGCAGATTGCTATTGATATTCTGAACGAAAACGGATGGTTCGAAAATTTACGCCGGGTTTACACGAAATCCAAAAAGAATATCTCCCATTATGCCTATAACCAGTGCTGCAATCTGTATGATCAGGCGGGATTCGGGCTGACCGGGTTTTCCAGCTACCGTGACCGCTTTTCCCTGAACACCCAGCATTTCGACCGGTACTATGCCGCCATCGACAATAACACCCTGCCCATATCCAGAGGGGTTATCCGATCCCCGGAGCAGCAGCTGCGCTGGTCGGTCATTTTGCCGTTGAAAAACATGGAGGTCAAGCGGGCGGCGTTTGAAAAAATGAACGGGAAACCGCTGCATCAGATCTTTACGCAAAAACGGAAGCTCTTGCGGGATTTCGGTTTGCTGCTTGAGGACGAGCGCTCCATCCGGCTGACCGGGCTGGGCTCTTTTGTCGCTGACGAAGTGGCGGAGCAGTTTAATTCTGTCGAGTATCTGCCCTTTGAGAGGTCAAGATATGCCGGCGGCCGATTGAATCCGTACTTAAATAATACGACACGTGACGCGTTTGGCGGATGAAGGAAGGCGATCTTATTATTGCAAGTATAAGTATAAAAGGGAGCCGCATATGAAAAATCCAATTGATATTGTCAGCGATTCCAAGCATTCTTTGGTGCATATCGGAAGTTTGGATTCCTTTGACCTCACCGAAGGAGGGAAAAGGGCGGCTTCCGATATGCTGCGGTATTTTGACACACACGACCTCTCTTGTCTGAAAGATGCTGTAAAAGCGTATGACAGACTGATCCCGGTCGAAAATTTCGGGGGGGAATACACCGCTCTGCGCTGGATCTGTAAACTGCTTTTGGCGCCGGCGTCAAAGATTGCCAAACGTTTTTTGGACGAGCCGGTGGTAGAGAGCTGGTACAGATATCTCAGCGATAACAATTTTGAGAAGCTGAGGCTGTATATCCAGTATAAATATCATTTTAAGGATTTGACCTTCGGCGATATGGAAAACAGCCGTATGCTGCGCTTTTTGGAGGACTTTATCCTGTTCTCCAATCCTGACCGTGAGCGATGGGAAAAAACCGCGCGCATCCTGCGGAAGCTGCGGATCGAACCCGGTCTGACCGTTGCCGACGTGGGGTGCGGATCCGGCTATTTTACTTTCAAATTCGCGGATATGGTCGGCCCGGAGGGAAAGGTATACGGAATCGAAATAAACCCGCTGCACATTGAGTATCTAAAAAGCTTTGTCAAAACAAACAATCTCCGCAACGTGGAGATTGTCACAAGCAATCTGGACGGCATCGGCCTGCAGCCGGACGTAAGGGCAGACATCGTGTTTTCCTGTTCACTTTTTCATGTCCTGTATGCCTGTTTTAACGAAACTGACCGCAAGGCGTTTATCGAAAGTATTCGGCGCACGCTGCATCCGCACGGCGCGCTGATCGTAATGGACAACGATTTGATAAAGGACGGGGATCTGCCTTATCACGGTCCGTATATCGCAAAGGATTTACTCATCAGCCAGTTACACCATTACGGATTTTGGTTGGTCAAACGGGTTCAGGTGACCAAGCAGCGGTATGCGCTGATTTTTGAACAAACCAAAGTCAGCGCTCTTCCGGATAATACAAATCTTGAGCAGGGCGTTATCTCAGCCATGACCGGCGTTTCTTTAGTGAAATACGCACTTGCCGACGCGGCCCCTTCCGCGCGGTACAGTGAAAAGGGCAAGCAGGCCGCGGAGATGTTCTATAAAGCGCTGACAGATAAGCAGGGCTTCGGCACGGTGGCGGACGCGTATGAAAACATCATTCCGGCCGAACGCATCGGGGATGAATATACCGCCTTTGTGTGGTTCTGCGAGGTTATGAAAGCGGATGAACAGATACGGTCGCACATGTTGTCCGATTCTTTGGCGAGGGAATACTATGATTACTTTTCAGCTGATGATTTTGCCCTGCTGAAACGATATCTGACGCAAAAATATGAGCTGTCGGCGGATATCAAAGAGCCGATAGACAATCTGATGCAGATCGGCGAATACATCGCCTTTAACAATCCCGCGCGGGACCGCTGGGAAAAAACGGATGAAATGCTGAAGTATATGGGGATTAAGCCGGGCCATGTGGTTGCGGATGTCGGCTGCGGGAGCGGCTACTTTTCCTATAAATTCGCGCGGATGACGGGTGCCGGAGGAAAGGTATATGCCACCGAAATCAACAAAGAGGCGCTCTCCTATGTGGAGTCCATGCGTGACCGCTATCAGCTGAACATCATTCCGGTTATAAGCGCGCTGAATGACACAAAATTGCCGGCCGGAGAGATAGATACGGTGTTCATGTGTTCCATGTACCATGCCGTGTATGTCGCTTCCATCGAGTTTGTCAAGGACGCGTTTATTGCGAGTATAAAGAACGCGTTAAAAAAAGACGGAAGACTGATCGTTGTCGACAACGAAATATCCCGTGCCGGTATTCCCGATTATTACGGTTCCGGAATAGATCGGCGGCTGATTATCAGCCAGCTTACGCATTATGGATTCAGATTGGTGGATGAAAAGCAGTTCATTCCACAGCGCTATATTTTAATATTTCAAAAAGAATCAGTATAAGAGCGATCATAGAGGAGGATCATGATAGTGACCCGTGAAGAAATAAAAAGCCGGCTTCAGGCAAGAGGCGGAGAACAGCAGGAATTGTTCTCCCATGCAAGGCAAGCCAGAGATAAGGCGCAGGGAAACAGGTTGAATATAAGAGGCGTTATTGAATTATCCAACAGTTGTGTTGAAAACTGCCAGTATTGTGCTATGAGGCGTGACAATCACGCGCTGAACCGTTACATTCTTGATGAAGCGACCGTTTTATCTGTTGCCGGTGATATCATCAACGCGGGAATACCCACTGTTTTTTTGCAGAGCGGCGAGTCGCCCAAGTGCGGTCAGCTGTTAGAGCGTATCATACCGGAAATATATACAAGATATCATTGCAGTATCATACTGTGTGCCGGAAAAAGAGATGCTGAAACATATGCGCGTTATAAAGACGCCGGGGCGGAAGGGTACATATTGAAGTTTGAGACCGCCAATCCCGCGCTTTATGAAGACGCAACCGGGGCAAGCCATCAGGAACGGCTGTCCTGCATACGCGGCATACGCGCTGCCGGGATGAAGCTGGGCACCGGAAGTATTGTGGGATTGCCCAATCAAACATTGGAGGATATTGTTGACGATATCCTTCTTGCCGCCCATTTTGCCCCTGATTTCGTCAGCGTCGCCCCGTTTATACCGAATAGCGGCACCCCCTATGAAACTGTTCCGAAAGGCGACATTGATCTGACGCTGAATACAATGGCGATATGGCGCATTCTATTCCCGGCCGCGCTGATTCCAACCGTAAGCGCTTTGGAATATATCCATCCCGACGGACAGGCCGCGGGATTAAGCGCCGGAGCAAATGTTATTACGATAAATTTCACCCCGAAACAGAGCCGTGATAAATACGCTATTTATGCAAAGGACCGTTTTGTCGTCAGCCTTGAGCATGCGCATAAAACAGCCGAAAAAGCCGGAATGCCGCTGCATGTAGTATAAGCATAGACAGCTTCGGAGCGCACGGGAACCGCTATAACCGGCCGGAGGATGAAATCATGACAAATACCCCCTATAAACGCAAAAAAGCCATGCCAATCCTTATTGTATTCCTCTTGCTGCTGTCAGTATTGGCCGGCTGCGGCAGCAGCTCGGATTCTCTGTTGCCGGGCGGCAAAATTCCCGAAGGGGTGTGGCTGCCCTTTGATGAAAGCGGGAAATGGATCTGGAGCGCCGCTGAATTCAGTGATGCCCGCGTCGAGCACCTGAATGAAAGAACCGAAGGGTATGCCGTCTCGTCCAATCTCACCGCCCGGGAAAACGCGCAGGCGTTTATCGACCTGATGAACGGGACGCAGAAGGAGCTGCTTGGCGCGGTCAAACAGCCCCTGAGTTCCGATGATCCGATCTTCGCCGAATTTGACCGCGGCACTGAGTTGTATTGGATTCGCATGAGTATATCGGAGCCGGAGCAGTACCACATGGCGACTGTATCGAAAACGGCGGATTGCGGATATCTGTGGTTCCGTTTATATGAATATTCCAAAAGGGACGATTATTTTTATTCGCTCTACAGAATTGATCTGAACAGCGTCCGGGCGCTGGAACAGTTTTTTGAAGGCCTTGAAAAAGAGCAGGATGTGCTGTTCGCAAAGCCGGTCCTCTATCTCTACCCCGAGGACGAATTGGACGTCAGTGTAAAATTGGCGTACAAGGGGCGGCTGGCCGTCACCTATCCCGCGTATCATGACGGGTGGCAGGTCCGCGCTTATCCTGACGGGAGTTTGATAAACAGGGCTGACGGCTTGACATACAGCTATCTGTTCTGGGAGGGTATTCCCGACCATCCGGCACGGTGGGATCTGAGTGAAGGGTATTGCGTCGCCGGCGCGGATACGGCTGTGTTTTTACAGAAAACCCTCAGCGAATTGGGGCTGACGCCGCGGGAATACAACGAGTTTATCGTGTATTGGCTGCCGCAGATGCAAAATAACCCCTATAACCTGATTGCTTTCCAATGGGAAAACTATGACAAACTCGCGCCATTGGAAATCCATCCCTTTCCCGATTCGGTTTTGCGGGTATTCATGGTGTTTGCGCCGTTGGAAAAACCGGTTGAGATAAACACCCCCGCCGCGCAGCCATCCTTTGAGCGAAACGGGTTTACCGTGGTCGAGTGGGGCGGATCGAAAATTGCGTACAGCAGATAAATCATCACTTGAGAACAGCCAAAAATACACCCGGAAGCCGTTTGAACCGACGGCTTCCGGGTGGTTTATTTTTGCGCCTATTTTATCGTATACTTCCCGACTAACGCCTGTAGAATCAGCCTTGCGTCGGCGACGTCGACCTTGCCGTCGCCGTTGATGTCGGCGGCTTTCAGCTGATCCGCCGACAGGGTGGCTTTGCCCACGATATATTGCAGGATCAGCCGGCTGTCCTCGATGCCGACGGTGCCGTTGCCGCTGACGTCGCCTTTCTTGAGGGCCTTTCCGGGGATCTTGATTTTTTGCCCGGCATAAATGGTGTAGGGCGATTTGATACTGTTGTATTCCGCGATGGCCTGCCAGGTGGTCCAGGAATAATTGCGGGCGATTATGGACAGGGTTTCACCGGCGGCGACGGTATGGATGAGATCGCCTGCGGCCGGCGCTTGGTCGGCGGGGTAGGGCGGGCGGCCGTACCCGACGACACAGGTCAGGGCGCGGTACAGCATCCGGCAGGCGTTGTCAACGTTGCCCTCGATGGTGGTGATCTGCTTTT
>Ga0123353_10006680_pt1 | contig 15431 bp, 14 predicted proteins | sample TergutLab28metaG_3_FD_92763 | JGI IMG/M metagenome (GOLD analysis project Ga0123353, IMG submission 92763) | Labiotermes labralis P3 segment gut microbial communities from Petit-Saut dam, French Guiana - Lab288 P3 | ecosystem: Host-associated > Arthropoda: Insects > Digestive system > Gut ... | reverse complement strand
CTTTTTCTTCTGCTTTGACATGACCCTTTTCCTCGCATTCCCCTTGTTGATATATCTATTATATCATGCTTTCCATTGATGTGCAAGGGTTTTGTCCTGCTGAGTGAAAGTAATAGTCATATTATTTTATCTTTCACGAATTCGATTTCATATTTCCCGCCGTCTCGCTTGGCCTTTTTGAACCTGACCTGCTCCGCGGAGAACCCAGCGTCGGCCAGCGCGATTGCCTTGGCCCATTCCAAGCCGATCCTGCCCTCATCATTCGCCTTGGAGGACTGCGTCGTCTCGTGTTTGCCCTTCGATTTCAAAATCACGCCGGTGCCCGCGTGGATTTCGTATTCGTATTCCCCGCCGTCTTTCTTGAACTTGATCTCATATACCGCGATGCCGTGCTTTTTTTCTTTCCTGGCCCGTTCGAACTTGGCCTGCACGGCTATAAACCCCGCGTGGGCCAGGGCGATTTCCTTGGCTTTTTCCAGGCTGATTTCGCCCGGATCATCAGATTGGGAGGGCTGTGCGGCTGTTGGCCGCGCCGCCGCCGGGGCGTTCCTGCGATCCGAATCCAAAATGACGCCCGTGCCCGCGTGGATTTCATACTCGTACTCAAAGCCGTCGTCCGCGAACTCGACCGCATAGACAGCGACGCCGCCGTCATTGGTTTCCCTTTTGGCTTTGGTGAACGCGACGCGACGCGAGACGAGGCCGGCGTGGGCCAGGGCGATCTCCTTGGCCTTTTCCAGGCTGACGCCGGTGCCGGTGTTTGCCAGCGAGGATGGTTGGGTCGTCTGTTTGCTTTGCGCCGCGGCCGTGGAAGCTTCCGCGTCTGGCGCCTGCGCCGAGGGCCGGCTGATTTCGTCGGTCCGCGCGGGTTTGCCTGTTTGCGTGCCGCAGGCGGTTAAAATCATAGCAGCGGCAAGCAGCAAGGCTGTCATACATCGTTTGACTTGTTTCATATGATTCACCCTTTTAGTAGAATATACCCGTAAGATGAAAGGAATATGAGCAAAAGGTTAAAGTTTGATTAACTTGCCGGCAGCGCAAAACGAAACTCGCTTCCCCGGCCCGGTTCGCTGGTGGCCGTGATCCTGCCCCCATGCAGCGCCGCGATCTGCCTGCACATGGCAAGGCCCAGGCCCGCGCCGCCTGTTTCGCCCCCGGACTGGGACGCGGAGCGGGCCGGGTTCACCTGATAAAACCGATTCCATATTTGCGTTAAGTGCTCCGGCGCAATGCCGATGCCATCGTCCCTGACCGCGAGCACCGCATGCGTTCCCTCCCGCCGCAGCGTGACCCAGGCATGGCCGCCCGGCTTGCCGTAGCGGAAGGCGTTCTGCAGCAGGTTCACGGTCAGGCGGGTGAGCAAATCGCGGTCTGCGGCGGCGTACACATCCGGTTGGATATCCGCCTGGAGCCCCGGGTGCAGCGGCCCCATTTCCGCGCAGAGGGCCTCCAGCAGGTCGCTGACATTCAGCCGTTCCATCTGCGCCGATTCGATGCCCCGTTCCAGCCGGGTGAAGGCCAGCATCTGGGCGATGAGCCGTGAGAGCTTCTGGGCTTGCCGCCGTACCACTTCCAGGGCGTCACGCAAATTGTCCGCGCTGCCTGGCCGCTCCAGGACTTCCTCGCATTGGGCCAAAATCACCGCCGTTGGGGTGCGCAGCTCGTGCGATGCATCGGACACGAACTGTTTTTCCGCCTCAAACGAGGTTTCCAGCCGGGCCAGCATATGATTGAAGGTCTCCGCCAGGCGGTGCAGCTCGTCGCGCCCTTCGCCCAGGGCCAAGCGCCGCGAAAGATCGCGTCCGCCGTCGATTTCCTCCGCCGCCCTGCGGATGTCCTCAATAGGCCGGAACGCGCGGCGGGTAATCAAATAGCCGATGCCGATGGATAGCGCCGCAAGCAGCGGCAGGGCAACCAGCCCCGCGCGCAGAATCGGCCCGATTTCATTTGTTTCTTCGGCCTGGAGCACCCCGCGCAGCCACAGGGTGGGGCTGCCCTCGTAAACAATCCGCTGATCGTAGACATCGTAAACGGCGCCGCCAACATTGATTCGGCGCAGCTGGCCGTCCCCGAGAGGCGCGTCGATCACCACGCCGGGCGGAAGCCGCCCGGCCAGCAGGGCCCCGTCCCCGGCATAGACCAGCGTGTAGATCCCGTTGCTGTAGGCGATGAAATCGCTGTCGATTTCCAGGACGCCATCCTTGAATTCCATCTCGCCGGCGTTGGTCTGGACCATTTGCAGCAGGCGCAGGCGGGTCTCGGCCCTGGCGAACGAAACGCTCACCGCGAATAGGAAGCCCAGCATCACCGCCACCACCAGTATCATCAGCAGGCCGTACCAGAAGGTCATGCGCAGCTTAATGGATAGTTTTTTCATGCTAGCTATCCTCCCGCATTACATAGCCCGCGCCACGCACGGTGTGGATCAATTTCACGTCATGGTCCTCGTCGATCTTCTTGCGCAGGTAGCGGATGTAGACGTCCACCACGTTGGTGCCGCCCTCGTAATCGTAGTCCCACACATGGTTTTCGATCTGCTCGCGGGAAAGCACCATGCCCTGGTTGCGCAGCAGGTATTCCAGCAGCGCGTATTCCTTTGCCGAAAGGGATATGGCCTGTCCCCCGCGCTCCACCGTGTGCCGGTTGCAGTCCAGCGTCAAATCGGCCAGGGTGAACACGTTGGTGGGCGCGGCGGATTTCTCCCGCAGCAGCACCCGCACCCGTGCCATCAGCTCGTCAAAGGCGAAGGGCTTCACCAGGTAGTCGTTCGCGCCGGCGTCCAGGCCCCGCACGCGGTCCGCCACGGCGTCGCGGGCGCTCAGCAGCAGCACCGGCGTATCGCGGCCCCCTTCCCGCAGATGGCGCAGCACCGTTAGGCCGTCCATGCCGGGCATGAGGATATCCAGCACCGCGGCGTCGTACTCCGCGCTGGTCAGATACGCGAGGGCGTCGCTGCCGTCGAAGCAGGCGTCCACCGCGTAGCCCGCGGCCCGCAGGCGCTTTTCCAAAATATGGTTCAGGTCGCGCTCGTCCTCAGCGATCAAAATACGCACGAAATGCCTCCCATTTCCATTTTTTTAAGTATAGCACAAAAAGATGAGACGCGCATTAAAAAATTTCGCTCCGCGATTACTTCCCCAGTCATCGCGCGGCAACACCCCCAGTCGCCGCGGTGCGCAGGGGCCGCTCGGGTTGATAGCCGTTAGGTCTTTTATGACTAAAAAAGCCCCCTGCGTTTGCGGGGGGTGGCGCGAATGCGCCGGGGGGTGCAAAGCCCCTTTGAAATCGAAGAGGCCGTTCAGGCAAATAGCTGTTAGGTAATTGGTCAGCTGCCGAACACGCCCAAGTCAATCGCGTCCGCCATCACCCGGCCGCCTTCCTCGTTTGGATGCAGCTTATCTCCGCCCACATAGGAGCGAGGCGGCAGGTCGGTATTTTCGGCTGAGGTGAAGGGGGTGGATATGTCAAAGCTGAAATCGAACAGGCCGCAGCCCTCGAACCATTCATTCAGCTCCCTGCGCAGGACGTTCTTGGCGGGCCTGGAGTCCGGTCCGAGCCCTGTGGGTACGAAGTTCAGGCCCACAACGGTGATGCCATGCGCCCGGATCATCTCCGCGAGCTTCGTGGTCCCGGCCGCGATTTCCTCCGCCGAGGCAAATTCGTTTTTGCGTCCGGCAAGGGTGTTGGGCTGATAATAATCGTTGGTGCCAAGGCAAAATACCACGTGGCTGATCCCTTCGTAATCGAAGATATCATCCTGCACGCGGTCAAGGGCTTTGATCCCAAAAAAGCCGCGCAGGGGAAAGCGCCCGCTCGTATCGCGCAGGATGCGGTTGCCGCCGATGGCCTTGTTGATCACGGAATAGCGCCCCGGATACATCCCGCGGATGCGCGCGTCGAATATATTGGACCAAAAGCCCTGCTGCGTGAGCGAATCGCCAAAGCAATCGATGGAGGAAGCCCCGTCAGCGTTGCGCAGCTCCACCGCCTGAAACAAGGGGATGGGGCTGTTGAGCCGCATGCCCAGGAGCCTGCCGGCGATATTGATGATAGCTTGCCGCGGCCTTTTTTTGTGCCGCATGGCCGGCGCTTCGCAGTGATCCCCGCCGGCGTAAAATAACCGGGCATTATTGATGTAGTTGCCGCTTTGCAGCCTGCCCTTTTTGATGTGCAGGCTCACGCAGACACAGGAGCCTGCCGGGATGGCAAGCGCCGCTTCATCCGAGACGACTGTCGCGCCCGGCGGCAGGGTCATGCCTTCTTTGCCCCCGAAAGTAATTCGTCTGATGCCGCTTGGATCACTGATTGCCCCATTTTCGTCGCACGGCGCGACGGCCGCGCGGCCAATGGCAACGGCGCTGCCGGAATACCGGTTGCAAAGGCGGAGCCGGGCCCCCTCGCCCGATATGGCGGAATTCAGCACAAGCCGCAGCGTGCGCCTGCCCGAGAAAAATGACATCAAGGACAAATGAATGTGCGACATCCCCCAGGCCTGCACCCAGTTTTCTTTTTTCTCCATGCTCGCATCCTCCTATTATATTGTATATGCATATTCTAGCAAAATGCGTGATGGAATGCAAGTGTTTTCTGTATGCTGTTGCGCTGCGACTGAAGTAGTATCGCGAGAAAGTTAGCCTCCCCTCCCCCGCTCCAGCCTTCGCAGCAGCCCCGCAAGGGGCAGCACCAGCGCGCCCGCCGCAAAATTGCCCGCCCCATGGGCCACGTCAAACCACAGTCCGGCGGCAATCCACGCCAGCGTCGCCTTGAAGGAAAGGCGGAACAGCAGCGCCTGCACCGGCGCGTATACCGCGCCGAAGGTCAGCCCGTGCAGGGCGCACAGCGCCATATAAACCGCCGCCTGCCATTTGGCGGAAACCTGCCGCCGCTCCAGCGCGGGCGCGGCCAGCATCACCGCCGCCCAAAGCGTCAGCCAGATGTAAAGGTAAGGAATCCACCACATGGCGAAGCCGCCCACGACGCCGTCAATGAGCACATAGACGTAAAGCGGGATCAGCGCCTTCCAACGGTAAACGATGGTAAACGCCGCGATGAACATGGCCAGAAGGTGGATATTCGGTATCGCCTGCATCAAATATTTCGTGAGGAACATCAGCGCGCCGAGCATGCCGAACAGGGCGATTTCACGGATGGTTAGCTTCTGTTTCATTGCGTCAGCGAGTACCTCCATACAATGGCGTCCCCGTTCTGGGGCTGGTACCTGCCACAGCTCATATTTGGGCGCGTCCCGTTGACCTCGTACACCCAGCCGCTCGTGCCGCCGCAATCCTTTTCGGCCAGCCCGCCGATGGCGACCACATACGCGGTCATGCCGCCGCCCCTGGATTGCACAGGCACGCCGCTTCTGCCCAGCAAATCGAACACGGTATCCCCGCTGTTGAGGGTCATTGCCCGCGCGGGCATGAATATGTCGTAGCCATAGGGCACGGCGGCGGAGCCGTCAATGGCGAAGCTGACGGCCGCCCGCGTTTGCTGTGTTGTCGTCGTCGCATTCGCGATTTGCCGAACGGATATGGTCGCTGTGCTCGTTGCCGCCGTAGTTGTGCTTGCCGTGGCTTTCGTTGTTGCTTTTACCGTGGTATGGTTATTGGTATAAACATAGCGGGAAGTCGCGGCGGCTTTGGTCGTTGCCGGCTTTGCCGTGAGAGCAGCGGTTTGGGTCGCTGCTTTTGAAGATGGCGCCGTGCTGGCCTGCGCGGTTGTTTCCAATTGCGAAATGCCAATTGCCAATTGCGAATTGGCGTCAGCGCTTGTTCCAGCAGGCAGGCTCAGCAATTCCGGCAAGGCAAGATATTCTGGCGCGGCTTGCGTGACCGCGCCTGTGGTTGTCTCAATGGTTGTGGGCGCGGCGGCAGGCGCCGCCTCCCCCCTTTGGCAGGAGGAAAGCAGCGCCGCCAGAACGACAAATCCTAACGCGAAATATTTCTTCATTTCACCACGTTCCAGATCCAGCCAAAGAACCCGTAGAAGATCACCCACTCAATCCAATTGGGCCACGATACAATGAAGCGCAGCCAGCCCGGGAGCTTGGCTTCCCATTTTTCCAGCTTTGTGGGAGGGGTGGGGTCGACGAACGCGTCGCTCATGTCGAACAGGCTGTTCGCGCCCGCCTTGTAACGGTCATAGGCAACCAGGGCGTAGGCCGCCTGCGAATCCGCCCAGGGGTTTTCGCCGTACGCGGCGTCGAATCCGCCGTCTTCTTCCTGGAAGGCCAGCAGCGCGGCCACGGCGTCGCGGGGCAGCGCCGCCGCTGCGTCCTTGCCCAAAACCGAAAGCGCGGTGATTACCTGCGCGGTGCCGCACGCGTCGTCAAACGCGCCGAAGCCATAGTCGGTGGCGAACGCGCCGCTTTCCAGCTGCGCGCCGGCAAGCAGGGCAACCGATTCGTCAATCGCTTTTTTCACATCGGCGCGCGCGGCGTAGGGCGCGAGGGCCTGCAGCGCCATGGCGGTCGCGTCGATGTCCACGCCAGCCGCCCAGCCGGCGGTCCAGCCGGCAGCCGTGTATTCGCCCATCAGCGCGTCCACCAGCTCCGAATCATAGCCCGCCGGGATTTTATTGTAATAGTCCTTGCTGTAGAGCGCCAGCAGGGCGTACGTGGCGCCATTCGGCATGTTCGCCGTCACGAAATCGATGTCCGTGAGGGGCTCCACCAGGTTTTTGCCCGCGAAATCGCTGGCGTCGATGCCCATGGCGGTCAGCGCCAGCACCACGCGGGCATAGTCCGTGCCAAGGGTCAGCTTGTTCGTTTTCACGGCGTCTTCCACAGAGGCCAGATATGCCGCCGGTACGGTTTTGCCGCCCCGGGCAAGCGCGAGGGCCTTCCACTCGCTTTCGTCTTCGGCAAAGGCCAGCGAGGCGCTTTTGCCGTCCAGGTAGTTCAGTACGCCGTCCAGGGCGGCCTTGGGCGTGCCGGCCGCGAACGCCGGGATAACGCCCAATAGCGCGATCGCGAGGGCCAGCAGCAGCGCCAATGCCTTGGATGTGTGTTTCCTGTTCATGATTCTCCTCCAAAAAAATTTTTATTCACATTGGACAGGGAATCCCTATGCAAAAGCGCTCCCCTGATAGGGAAGCGCAACATGTCCGGGCGTTCGCACGCAACGCCAAGCCAGGCCGCACTTTTCCTTGCCCAAAAGTGATCGCCGGGGTCCCCGCGGAGCCCGCAGGCTCTGTGGGATGGAAGAAAGCAAGGCAGGTCTCCTGGCTGATGAGTGGAGCACATTTGTGATGCTCCGCGCAAGCGCCTTCTCGGGTGTTCACCCAATGGCATATGCTTTGCGCCGCCCTCAATGACAGTAGTGGCTGCTGCGCCGGATTCGCACCGGCTTCCCTTATCCATGCTTTCGGATATTCTGTTGGGGATAGTATAACATAGTCCGCGGAGAAATGCAAGCGTTTTTTCTAAGTAGGCAGAGGGGGCGAAAGGAGCGCGGACAGGGGACAGGCTTAACGCGCCGCCTGTCATAAAAACAGCATGGACAGCTCTGTATTTAGGGTGCGCAGAGCGTCTCTCTATTATCATATGCCGGAAGAAGAAAAGCGGTTTCTGGTTTTCATTGCGTCTTCCTGAAGGATGTGATATAATAGAATCAAAGCGCGGTACAGGAAGAAAGTGATTCGGAGGCAATCGCATGAAACCCAATATTCTCATCATCAACCCAGACCAGATGCGGGCGGACGCTTTGGCTCATCTTGGCAATCCCGCGTCGCGCACCCCTGTTTGCGATCAATTGGCGCGGGAGGGCGTGAGCTTTCGCAGCGCCTTTTGCCAAAACCCGGTTTGCGTACCAAGCCGCTGCTCCTTTATGACAGGCCTGTACCCCCATGTGCATGGCCACCGCACGATGGGGCACCTCCAGCAGCCTTGGGAAGAAAACCTGTTCAGCGACTTTAAGCGCGCCGGTTACCGCACGGTGTCCTGCCACCGGGGAGACCTGATGGCGGGGCAATACCCGGCCTACCACCGGGCGCTCATTGACGAATACATCAAGGTAAGCCCCAAGCGCCCGATGAAATATTGGTTTCCAACCCACGAGGAAGGCGACAATTCCTTTCTGGGCGGCATTGTGCCGGACAAATTCGCCACCGACATGGACGACCTCATCGCCCAGGGCGCGGTGCGCAGCATCCAGCATAACGCAAAGCGCAAGCAGCCGTTTTTCATGTTCGTCGGGCTGTTTTTTCCTCATCCGCCTTACCAAATCGAACAAAAATATTATGATTTAATTGATCCGGCCAAGCTTCCCCCCCGGATACCTATAATTAAAAACAACGATGGCAAGCCTTTGATGGAACGCGGCCTGCGGGACGCCCTGCATGTGGACGAAAGCAAATTCGAGGAAATCCGCCGGACCTATCTTGCCATGTGCGCCAAGGTCGACCATCAGATTGCCTTGCTGCTGCGGGCGCTGCGGGACGCGGGCATTTATGACGATACCGCCGTGCTGGTCTTCAGCGACCACGGGGATTACACCGGCGACTACGGCCTGGTGGAAAAAAGCCAGAATTGCTTCCCGGATTGCTTGGTCCGGGTACCCCTGATCATCAAGCCGCCCAAAAAAACCGCGATTGATCCGGGCGTCAGCGACGCTCTTGTGGAGCTCGTGGATATCGCCGCCACCTGCGCGGATCTGGCGGGTATTACCATTGACCGGCCGCATTTTTCCCGCAGCCTGCTGCCGGTCCTGCAAAACAGAGCGCGTCCCCACAGGGATTTCGTCACCTGCGAGGGCGGACGGCTGCCGGGCGAGCGCCAGGCCAGCGAGTTCGAAAACGTCAACCCAGCGGACCATTATTACCCGCGGCTTTCGCTCCAGGGAAGGGAAGACGGTACCCACGGCAAAGCGGTCATGCTGCGCACACATCAGTTCAAATACGTGCGAAGGCTCGAGGAGCCGGACGAGTTCTACGACCTGGCAAAGGGCGAGCGCGTGAATTTCATCGGTGATCCGGCATATGCCGATCAAATCGCACGGGCCAAGCAATGGATGCTGGATTGGTTCGTCGGGACCTGCGACATTGTTCCAAAGCGCGTCGACTCCCGGTTTTCCCTTGACTTGCTGAAAAACGGCATCCGCGCCGTCAAGCTGCCAGGCGGCCTGATCGGCGGCTTATTGGGCGTTTTCCTGCGGCTGACGCGGCAAAGCCCCAGCCAATTCCTGAACCGGCTCAATAAGCGCGTGCAGAAAAAATAGAGGTGGTTTCATTGGCAACGGTTCTATTGCCGCTGGCTGCTTTTGCAACAGCCTTGCTGGGCGCGGTTTGCGGCATTGGCGGCGGCATCCTGCTCCGGCCTCTGCTGGACGCGGGCTTTGGAATGGATGCCGCGACGGCCAGCTTTCTATCCGGCTGCACGGTGCTGGCCATGGCCTCGGCAGCCGTTTTGCGGAGCATGGCCTATGCCAAAAAAGCGCGGGCGCCAAAGCGCAATCCGCGCGTGAGCGTGATTCTTTCCGCGGGTGCCGCCGTCGGCGGGATTTTGGGCAAGCAGCTGTTTGAGCGCGCGCGGCGCTTTTTTCCGGATCACACAGTAGGAACCGCGCAGGCATGGATGATATTCCTTATGTGCGCCGCAGTGCTGGCCTATCTGCTCATGAAGAAGCGGATTCAGCTCCGCAAGCTGGCCCATCCCGCGCTTATCGTTGGGGCGGGCTTGGGCCTGGGGGTGATTTCCGCATTCCTGGGAATCGGCGGCGGGCCGTTCAATCACATGGTACTCTCGTATTTCTTTGGGATGGATATCAAAACCGGCGCGCTGCATTCGCTGTATATCGTGCTGTTTTCCCAGGCCGCCAGTTTTGCGGTCATCGCGGTGACGGGAGCCTGGCCCGCCTTTGACTGGGCGGCCCTGCTGCTGATGGCGGCTGCCGGCGCGCTGGGCGGCTTGATCGGCTCCGCCGTTTCGAAGCGGGCGGGGCAAGGGCATGTGGAGTGGACGCTGCGCGGCGCGCTGGTGCTGATTATGGGCGTTTCTGTTTATAACGCGGCGCGATAAAGGAGGCCAATGATGAAAAAGCCGAACATTCTCTTTTTGTTTTCCGACCAGCAGCGCTGGGACACCCTTGGCTGCTACAACACGGCCATTGATGCTACGCCGCATCTCGACCAGCTGGCAAGCGAGGGTGTCCGCTATGAAAACGCGTTCACCTGCCAGCCGGTATGCGGCCCAGCCAGGGCCTGCCTGCAAACGGGCCTATATGCCACGCAATTGGGCTGCTACCGCAATGGGATCGCTCTGCCACAAAATGTCTCCACCATCGCGGAAAGGTTGCGTCAAAATGGCTATGAGACCGCTTATGTCGGCAAATGGCACCTGGCCTCTACCGGCACAGCGCCTGTTCCAGAACAGCTGCGGGGCGGCTACCAAGATTACTGGGTGGCCGCTGATGTGCTGGAATTCACCTCGGACGGCTATGGCGGGCACATGTTTGACAAAGACAACAAGCGCGTTGATTTTAAGGGCTACCGCGCGGACTGCCAAACGGATTTCGCGCTTGATTATCTGGATAACAGGCAAAAAGACAAGCCCTTCTTTTTGTTTGTCTCCTATCTGGAGCCGCACCATCAGAACAACGCGGGGCATTTTCAGGGACCGGAAGGGTCAAAAGAGCGGTTCCGGGATTATCCCGTGCCGGAAGATTTAAAAGCTTTTGAAGGCAATTGGGCGCGGGAGTATCCGGATTACCTCGGCTGCTGCGCGAGCCTTGATTATAATGCCGGCAGAATCATCGATCTGCTCAAGCGGCAGGGCGAATACGAAAACACGTTGATTGTCTATACCAGCGACCACGGTTCCCATTTCAGAACCCGCAACGGCGAGTACAAGCGCTCCTGCCACGACAGCAGCGTACGCGTGCCATTGATTATCAGGGGACCCGGCTTTATGGGAGGCCAAGTCGCCGAAGAGCTTGCCAGTTTGATCGACTTGCCCGTCACGCTATTGCAAAGCGCGGGAGCTGGCGCTTCCGGCTTGCGGGGCAATCCATTGCAGCAGAATGACCGGCCGCAGGAGGTTTTTATTCAAATCAGCGAAAGCCAGGTGGGCCGCGCGATCCGCACAAAACGCTGGAAATATTCCGTCAAGGCGCCGTTCCGGAACGGCTGGCTCCACGCGGGCGCAAGGCGCTACCGGGAGGAGTTTCTTTATGACCTGGAAAACGACCCGCACGAGCTAAATAACCTGGCAAAGAGCAAGGGGCATCAGGAAATCCGCGCGCGGCTGCGCCAAACGCTCGTTAGGCGAATGGAGGAAGCCGGCGAGAAAGCGCCTGTCATCCTGGATGGGAGGTGGCGCGTATGCCGCCGCTGAGCATGCTCATCAAGCCGGTTTCCGGGCACTGCGATCTGCGCTGCCGTTACTGCTTTTATCAAGAAAAAAGCGGCGGCCCGATGTCCCTTGAAACGCTTGAAACGATTGTAAGAAAAGCCCTCGCTTTTGCCGACGGCAGCTGCGCGTTTTTGTTCCAGGGCGGAGAGCCCACCCTGGCCGGCCAGCCGTTTTACGAGGCTCTGATTGCCTGTCAAAAACGTTATAACACAAAGCGGGTTGCCATATCCAATTCGATCCAGACCAACGGCATGCGCATCGATCAAAAGTGGGCGGAGTTTTTGGCGGAGCATGATTTCCTGGTGGGCCTTTCCCTGGACGGCCCGGAGGCTCCGCATGACCAAACCCGCTGCGGCAGCTTTGGCCGCGCGATGCAGGCGGCAAGTCTGCTCCGGCAGGCGGGCGCGCGGTTCAATATTCTGTGCGTCGTCAGCCGGGCCAACGCGGCCCAGGGAAAACAGGTGTATCGCTTTTTCAAGGAAAACGGCTTCCGGCACCTGCAATTCATCCCCTGCCTGGATCCCATGGATGTCCGGCGGGGGAGTCTGCCATGGTCACTCACGCCAAAAAGCTACCTTGCGTTTTTAAAAACCACGTTTGACCTGTGGCATCGCGATTGCATGGACGGCAGCGCCCCCAGTATCCGTTATTTTGATAATCTGCTGGGGATGGTCATGGGGCGGCCGCCCGAAGCCTGCGGTATGTCCGGCGTTTGCGGCTGCCAGTTTGTGACGGAGGCCGACGGCAGCGTATATCCCTGCGATTTTTATGTGAGCGATGAGAGAAACATCGGCAATATTTTGGATCATGGCTTTGAGGACATGCGATTTTCGTCCGCCTGCGAGCGCTTTATTGAGGATTCCCTGCGGCTGCATCAGGATTGCAGGCATTGTCAATGGCTTTCTTTCTGCCGGGGCGGCTGCAGGCGGGACCGGGAGCCTCCCGGCGGGAAAAACGCTGGCAAGAATTATTTTTGCGAGACCTACCGGGCTTTTTTTGCGTACGCGCTGCCGCGATTGCGGCAATTGGCGGAAAATAATGAATAGGGAGGCGACTGAAATGTTTCATGGACTGGGTTGTCATCTGGGAAATCTATCAAGATTGTCAAACGCCAAGAGCAGGTCGATCAGCGCGGAAAACTTCACGGGGGAAAAAGGCAAGGGCGGCAACGCTTCAGAGGGGACAGGCAAACACGCGGCACGGGATCTCGGCCACGGGTGGAAGATATCGCCCAGCATCAAAATCGCAGCGGGCCGCACCGTGGAGCTCGCCGATATCGAAGGGCCTGGCGCCATCCAGCACATCTGGCTGACGCCCACCGGAAATTGGCGCCATACCATCCTCCGCTTCTACTGGGAGCACAGCGAGTATCCTTCGGTGGAGTGTCCCATCGGAGATTTTTTCGCCTGCGCCTACCAAAAGGAGTTCGCGCCGGTGGTTTCCCTGCCGGTCTGCGTCAATCCTCTCAGCGGCCTCAACAGCTACTGGGAGATGCCCTTCCGCAGGCATTGCCGCGTCACGGTCGAAAACCTCGCGGCGGAGGAAATGGTCCTGTATTACCAGATCGATTATACCCTGACAGAAATACCGGAAGACTGCGCTTATTTCCACGCCCAGTTCCGGCGGGTCAACCCGCTGCCGGAAAAAGAGGTCTACACCATCCTGGATGGCATAACCGGAAAAGGCCAGTACGTTGGCACCTATATGGCCTGGGGGGCGAACGGCAAGGGCTGGTGGGGCGAAGGGGAAATCAAGTTCTACCTGGACGGCGACGAATGCCCCACCATATGCGGCACCGGCACGGAGGATTACTTTTGCGGCTCCTACTGCTTTGAGGTAAACGGCCGCTACCGGGAATTCTGCACCCCCTACGCCGGGATGCCCAAGGTCATCCTCCCCAAGGGGCTCCGCAAGACGCAGCGGCGGTTTTCGCTTTACCGCTGGCATATTCCGGATCCCATCCGGTTTGAGGAGAACCTGCGGGTGACCATGCAGGCGCTGGGCTGGCAAAGCGGCGGGCGGTACCTGCCGCTGCAAGACGATATCGCGTCGGTGGCGTTCTGGTATCAAACCCTGCCCGTGGCCAAGTTCCCGCCGCTGCCTAGCAAGCGTGTGTTGGAGATCACATAAATGAACTCCGTTGTGCATTGTGCACAATAGCCAATAGTTGTACCCCCCCCCGAATTTTTTATGTGAATTGTGGAAAATGACGAAAATACTTTACACCATACCTTTCAGCCGCTATAATGGGTTCATCTCATTCTGAAAGGTATGGTGTTTTTATGAAGAAGTCACTCAGCGCGGTTCTTGTTTTGGCGATGGTCCTTGGCTTGGGCGTGTGCGCGAGCGCGGTTTCGCTAGCCGCGCCTATAAAGGCCGACTCGGTAAATGAGATTTATGATTCCAGTTTGTATTTCGCGTTAATGTGGACCGGCAAAGCATATGGCCGAGCTGACCGTCTTTGCGGCATCGAAAGCGCGTATAAAGCCGGAAAAACAAAGGACGCACTCTGGGATGCATTTTTGGAAATTTCTGAGCGGATGGACCGTTCAGCTGAGAATAAGGCCATCAATAATTTTTGGAATGACGCCGCAGCCGTTGAGAAAGCTTACAAAGACGGCACACTGGCAATCAAATCAGCCCTACTGTTTGCGGACTGTTTGGACGCTTTCGAAGAGGAATATGACAAACTTGCCATGGAATATTTGAAACCGGTAGCCCTGGCGTATGCGGACGCTTCTTTGGAAGTGGATATCTGGTTGTATTCTGGAGTATACCTGGAAGCGTGCGGCGACCTGACCAGTGAAAAGCGTTACGAACTGGGAGATAAGCTGGGTACGCTGATATATGAATATATAGATCAATCGAGTATGCTGGAGCAATGGGAAAAAGAAGGCAACTGGGCCGAGTTGACCGCGTTCTCTCAGGATTTATTGCAGGACGTGAAAGCTATTTACGCGGAGTACGGCATAACAAAATTACCCGCCAGGCCCACCTGGCCCGACAAACCTGACAAGCCCGATGCGCCCAACCCCGACCCGCAGCTCAACATGATCGCAAGAATATGGCAGGCCATTGTCAAGTATGTGCTCTTCGGCTGGCTGATCGCCTTATTCAGGTAGGGCTTTCCTGCCCCTCACCTGCGAGAGCAAAATCCCCAGCATCATCAGCCCGCCGCCAAGGCAGCCCTTCCAGCCCAGCTGCTCTTGCAGAATCAGGAACCCGCCGACCGCCGCGAAGAGGCTTTCCAGCGAAAAAATAATGGCAGCGCGCGAGGGCTCCACCCGGCGCTGGCCGATGATTTGCAGCGTGTATGCGCAGCCCACGGACAAAAACCCGCCGTAGAGCAGCGGCATTCTTCCCGCCCAAAGCGCTCCGAATGTCGGTTCCTCGAACACCGCCATGCCAACGAGCGTAAGCGCCGCGCAAACGGCGAATTGCACCGCGGAAAAGCGGATGGGCCGCACCTTGCCCGCGTAGGCGTCCACCACCATGATGTGGAAGGTCCAGAATACGGCGCAGATCACCAGCAGGCCGTCGCCCAGGGTGACCTTCCCAAAGCCCTCCGGCGCGCTCAAAAAATAGAGCCCCGCGAAGGCCGACACCGCCCCCAGGAGTGTCAGCCTCGCGGGCTTTTTGCCAAGCGCCATGCCGAACAGCGGCGTGAGCACCGTATACAGCCCCGTGATAAACCCCGCCTTGCCCGCCGAGCCCGTGAGCGCGACGCCGAACTGCTGCAGGTTGCTGGCGATGCACAGCACCACGCCCGCCAGCGCCCCGTAACGCCAGGTCATGCGGCGCTCTTCCGGCGCCGCGCGCTTGCGCTCGAAGAGGAAAATCAGCGGCAGCATGGAACAGGCGCCGATGGCGAAGCGCACCCCGCCGAAGGTGAGGCTGCCCATGTAGTCCATGCCCTGCACCTGCGCCACGAAGGCAAAGCCCCAGATGACGGAGGTGATGAGCAGCAGCAAGGTAGATATGGCGGTCTTTTTTTGATTGGTCAATAGGTTCCTCCTACCCCTTCACGCTGTCGAACAGCCCGCGGAAGGCCTCCGTAAGCACCCCGGCGGTCCGGGGACCTGCG
>Ga0123353_10006679_pt1 | contig 15432 bp, 6 predicted proteins | sample TergutLab28metaG_3_FD_92763 | JGI IMG/M metagenome (GOLD analysis project Ga0123353, IMG submission 92763) | Labiotermes labralis P3 segment gut microbial communities from Petit-Saut dam, French Guiana - Lab288 P3 | ecosystem: Host-associated > Arthropoda: Insects > Digestive system > Gut ... | reverse complement strand
GTGGGTGGGGGGGGGGGGGGGGGTGGGGGGGGGGGGGGGGGGGGGGGGGGGGGGGGGGGGGGGGGGGGGGGGTAGTGCGTTACGTGAGAAGAACTTACTTAGCGTTTTGTGATGCAACTAGTGAAACTTTTCTTAACATTTCAACGGAAACTATTCGCGATTCTCATCTCTATGTACGGCTTCCTTGGATAAAGTATTGTTGATCCAGTCTTACTAATTTTACAGTATTGTTTCAACTATCAAGACCATTTTTATTTTCTGTTGTTTAATTATGTGGTACTGGTAACTTGTAGGCCTGTACTTCATTTAAATAATTACTGCGTAGGATTTTTTTATGTTTACTGGGGTAGTGCGAAGTAATTTATATTGCTACGCTAGTTTCTGTGGGGGTTAAACGTAAATGTACATTATGTGTCTTGTTTTTTTCTATGGCTCTGCGGCCCAACTCGAGCCATGGCCTCCTCATTCTGTAGGTTTCTAGGTCACACACAACGACGCATCACAGTCGATAGAACTCCTCTGGACGAGTGATTAGCTCGTCCCAGAGACCTCCACCTGACAACACTCACAACAGACAAACATCCATGCCCCCGGTGTGATTCGAACCCACGATCTCAGCAAGCGAGCGGCCGCAGACCTGCGCCTTAGACCGCGCGGCTACTGGGACCGGCTATGTGTCTTGTACATCCAGAAATTATCATGTTTAAATGTAGGTACTTCATTTAATAATCCGTTTGTTCTTGTAGGCCTGTACTGAATTTAATTCATTCTAATTGCTTGTTAAGTCCCTGTATTGTTTTTTCTTTTGAAGATAACCTGCTAGAGTAAGGTGTAACAGCTCCGTAAACGTATCTTTTGTATTGTTCTTGTGTGGCTTATTTAACGACGCTGTCAGTATATGAGAGTCTTAAGTGTCGATAGCAGAATGAGTGGTGAATACGTGTGATTTCGATCGATTCGGACGGACCAGATCCGTGGCCTGATGGAACTTATATCTCGGAGGGACTAATAAGAGGCACTAACACTTTTAGTTAGGATTGCCACTGTCCTGGTCGAGACTCGAACCAAGTGCCAGCCGAATGCAAGCCTCACTGCTACACCAGGCTGTTTGGAATGTTGTGGTGTTGTATCCCATAATCACTGAACTGACTATAGGTTTTTCAAACAGACTAATATTTTTTACAGTAGAAAGTCAGAAACCCACTTTTTATCCTTGTTTCATTTCTACTAATCAGCACGGTACTGTACTGTACTTGTACTTGTACTTCGGCTTACCTTTCCAGTCTCGTTATTGCTGCGTCCAGAATGGCTTAGCATTCTACCCAACCGCTTATTCAGTGGGAACTGGAAACTGTTTCCGCAATGGTGAAGTTTGCCTCAGCGGCAAGCTAGGTTTTCATTCGATATAGAACTTCTGAGTTCGTGTATTTTCACCATCCCATCTGCATACCCCTGACGATGTATTGCTTAGACACAGAGCACGGTTATTAAAACGTAAGTAAACCATGGACAGGGTTAAATATGAGCGGTGCGGCACACCATTTGTGTCTCGAGGTAAACAATTTGTACGTAATTCGTAGTGATAGTGTTCTGTTCCGAGCACTTGTTCCACTGTGGCCCTGAGCTGTGTGTCAGACTGCGTGCGATTTGCATCAGCATCATGTCACATGACAGGACTCGCACAGCCATTAGGCCATCATATTGGTTTGGTGAAGGGGTAAAGAAACACATGCAGTAATAATGCCACCGTGTACTATATACATAAGTATACTCCATAAAAATTAAAAGTTGAGCACTTTTACACACATTTTATGGAACGTTGTGATTTGCATAAAGATTGCCATAAGTACCGTTGGAATGATGCGGATCCCGTTGCCGTGCTGTCTAAGGTGTAAGCCTGAAGCCGCTTGACTATTGGGATCGCGGGTTCGAATCCCGCTGAGGGCATGATGTTCGCCTCCTGTTATTTGTTCTGTGTTGTGTAGGTAATGGTCTGTGCGACGAACTGATCGTTCTTTCTGAGAGGTATTTACCGAGTGCTTGTATCTAATTGTGTGCGATCTAGAAACCTCAGAAAGGCGGCCTGCGCCCCTTTTCAGCTGCTGCGTCACAGACAAAAAAGAAAATCTTGGAACGATACTGCTCGGACGTTTTGGGGCTACTTCTGTAAACTTTGGGCTGAGTACTACAGGTCTCCATGTGGCGCGGCGTTGCTGGTTTTTTTTTTTTTGTGGGCGACGTTTGGTCTTGAAACGTCGGGACCCAATTACCCAGTGACGCAGCACAGCGTCTTACCACAGAGACCTCTCTACGAATGTTTCCTTTTCTTACCGAAGAATAAAATAGATAAAGCTGAAAGTATTCGTAACGCCGTCGGATTTCTTCGAACATTACGGGGAGATCATAATGGCAGTTTAACATCCGAGCGTTCCGTGGTGAGTTTACTGTGGTCTAGTTTAAGGGGAGAAAATAGATACTGGCTAATTTCTGTCCTAAATTTCGTAGGATATTGTGCGAGATTGCGTTATCTGGTTTTTATTCGACGCGGCTGTTTCGTATAAATAACTCGCAAAATAAGTAGGAACGAAGTACCAACATTATTAATACATTCGTATCATGTTAACCCGCACAATTCACCTGACGTCAATTCAAATGTGGTATGGTTCTGAAGGGTGAAACGTAGGCTGGTCGGACTACCCGGGAATTTTTACGGAGAGGTTGAGGAGAAGTGTCGGTCAGTAACCTTTATCAGATCGGAAAACAAACCCATATCGGTGTATATGTTTAATTATTTAGGAAGAAACTGTTATGCGAGTATTGGAATGACTTATTGCTGTCGTTGTGGCTGGTTTTATGACTGTACTCACACAGCACGTTTAATGGTTTAATAGCGCAGGCTCGTGCTAGCGGTAAGGGTTTGCCTCAGAGCAGACATGTAAACAATTGGCCGTATTTATTATATTTCGGTAAAAGGTCGGAAAAGACGACCGGGTGTTAAATGCAGCTGTACTTCTAGAGATGAATTAGAAATTTGTTTTCAAGATGAAGATGGCTCTTCCCTCATAATCTTTACCAAGGGTGAGTTAGCACGAATCGTACAACTGCTCATGGATGGAACAATGTCATTTAGCATAACCGTTCCAGCACGTGGGCATATCCCTGAATTACTGGTGTTTGTTTCAGGCATGTCCTACCGATTTTTATGAATGTAAAGGCTAATTCTGCGCCTATTGTATTCCAATTCCCCGCTGCGGAACATAAGAAATAAAATTGACCCCACTGTAATCCGCGTCGTTAGGATTCAACTATTAGAATGCCAACACACTCCTCTCCTAAAACTTAGTAGCAAACAGATGAAGTTCTGTAAGAAGCTCCATTCACGCACAATGTTAAAGGCACGCGTGATGATATGTTCGCGCACGGCAGTAAAATGATTCTAACGTAAATCTGTACGAGCGACAGGAGCTGGGATAGTGCAGTCTTTATAACGACTAGGAAGCAAGGTTCGATTCCCGGAACGGGCAAGAGATTTGTATGTTTTCCAGAAAGTCCACACCGGCTCTGGAGCCCACTCAGCTACGTATGTGTGGGGTACCAGGGCTCTGTCCCCGAGGCTAAAGGAGTCGGACAATGAAGCTGACAATTCACCTCCACCTAATCCTGAAGTTCAAGTGTAGAGGTAATCCCCAATGTGTACAGGTAATCTCCAACTTGGAACATTGTATGTAGTCAAACACAACTGTGTCACATGAGGTATATTTAATGACTATATAATGAACAACTACATGTTTCGGCCTGTACTGGCCATCTTCAGGTTGTCTTAGGGGAACTTAAGATCTTACTATAAGCATGCACGCGCACGTGCGCGCCCATGCTTATAGTAAAATCTTAAGTTGCCCTAAAACAACCCGAAGATGGCCAGTACAGACCGAAACATGTAGTTGTCCATTGTATAGTCATTAAATACACCTCATGTGACACAGTTGTGTTTGACTACATACAATTTTCCAAGTTTCACACACACAACGGGGATGACACACTTCCCAGGTAATCTCCAGTTCTTAAACATCTTTGTTACTTGTAGTTAACCTTGACAAATGAGAACTCCTCTGGGTTATTACCCTGCGAATAGTTGTAATTTCCTACCGACGTTTCGGGACAACTATGGATCCCAACTTCAGGGGTCAAGTATTCTTGACCCCTGAAGATTGGATCGATAGTTTGTCCCGAAACGTCGGTAGGAAATTACAACTAATTGCAGCGTAATAACCCAACAGAGCGCAGATCTCATCTACTTATCGGCGGAAACCTGTAATCGCGACCTTGACAGTGGTTTGCGCTGGGCAAAGCCTACAGCCTTTTGTTTGTGACCAGTAACTGATGTATTCCGCCTGCATATACATTAGGCCGAATTGTTCGTGTTTTGTGTGTGTGAGATAGTACATTTTCTTTCTGTGGTGTTTTGCGTGGTCTTAACTGTTAGGTTTGTTATAAACGAAACACATAACGAACGGCGACCAGTAATTGTTAAAAACAATACGTCCTGCAGTGATAGACACTCGCGTTTTTGACAGGATTCATATATTTTGCCTCAACCGTCGTTGCAGGACTTCACTCACACTGTGCAGGTCAAATGCATTCTCTTGAGTAAGCGACAGTACTATCCTAACATACGTAGAACATTAAAATAATCCAGGGGTGTAACTCCTTGACCAGACAGCGGTAAGGAAGCAGGGTTATTGCCTACACACATATCAGTTTGAAACCGGAAGCTCGGCTGACAATTTAACCCTTTGGCCCTGGAGCTGGACATTAACAGTTGAGCACACTATTTATGTGCAATGTGAATATTTTATGAACCAAGAAGGGTAACATTAGGAAATACACGACATTTTGTGGAGGAATAAACGAAGATGGTGAAAGTCTAAAAAAAAAATAATTTAGTATATTTGTTGACTAAATATATAAAAAGCGCACTCTGGGGAGTAGCGGTACGCCTGTCCTATATATAGGATGCATGGTGCCGAAAGGTTAAATCGTTTGATTACTGTAGTTGTTTCTTGTCAGTCTCGTCTGTGGAGTAAGAGAAACAAAATTGATTGAATAGTGCTCCTTCACTCGTCTGCGAACGCAGTATTTCAGAAACTGGGTTCTTGTACGGTACATGACATGCTTTGCTTTCACTCAGTACATAATATTTAAGAGCACACTGTCTGTACTTTATACTTTGGTAAGTCCGTCTGTCCACTGAGGGCGAGAGGCGATGCAGTATGTCTGAACCAACAGCCTAAATTGAGAGTGTTCGAGAAGGAAGTGCTCAAGAGAGTATTTCACAGAGAGCTATTATAAAACGCGGTGGCCGGGCTGCCAGGCCTGATTTTTCCTGTTGAATTGTACTGTTTTAGCGACTATAACAGAAGGTGCGTTGAGGGGGGTCGGACGAAATGTAGAGACGTTCATTGTGGTAAAGGTTTGGGTAAAGGATATCATATGATGATATGTCTGCAGAAAGAGTAACATTAACGTGGATCTTACTAATAGTACATGGGGATGGGAACCGGATTTAGCTGGCGGAATTAGAGACTTAAATGTGAAGTTAATGGCGTTGTCTTGATGGCAGGCAATATCTGATACAGTTGCGTACCGATCGTCTGTTGCAGCAGATTATAGTTAGCAGTGCACCTATTCATTTTACTCAAAGTACACAGCATACAGTTTTTAGGCGCGTTCGCAGTTTTGCGAAAAGCGACTATTAGCTTCGTCATGTCTGTCCGTCCTCATGGAACAGCTCGCCTCCCACTGAACTGATTTTCTTGAAATTGGTATTTGAGTATTTTTCGAAAAACTGTCAGAAAATTCAAGTCTCATTAAAATCGGACAAGAATAACGGGTACTTTACATGTAGACCAATATACATGTGTGATAATATCTCGTTCAGTTCTTCTTAGAGTTAGAAATATATCGGACAAAACTGTAGAGAGAATCAGAACACACATTTTATTTTCAATATAATTTGCTTTTGAAAATCATGCCGATTATGAGATACCGTGGAAAAATATTTTAGCGCCGGACAGCCCATGGCGTGCTTAATACCGATGTCTAACAAAACACACACTCACAATACGTCATACTTATTCCTTTTCCACAGCAACAATGGTTACACGCAAGCGCCTCAGTTTTTCGTTATATATAAACTGCCTGTCTTGCAATGTTGTTTAGTACAGTCTTTGAATTCATAACAAATTACGTGGCTTCTCTGTTAAGAACAGGCTGGGACGGCACAGGAAGCTGTCGCTGTGTTTGACACCTTACTTTGACATTACAGTATCGTGGTTCTTCTGCCGGTACTTAGTATAGGGTTGTGTTAATATTGACAGAATTTTGTTAATGAAACGTTTCTATGAGAGAGCTGTAAATTCTTATTACAAGAGCTAATTAAGTTCTCAAATTTTTACTGTGGTGTTATTAAGATACAAGTTTTCTGGGGTGTAATACTGTGTCTTCAGGTGATCCAACGGACTTCTGAACCCTAAAGTTGCACTTCGGTCCTTTGAAACCCTGACCAATAGTCGGCCAGTAACGTAGCCTTGCATTCCAGAAGACTCGAATCTTCAGGAACGGTGCATGCCGGTGGGCTGCTGTGTAAGTCTGTTGTTCGTTGAACCTGGATAGAGGGTCTTATTATCTCGACTTGAAAATTCACGCAAGCCGTGTCGATTGGTAAATAACTTACCCGCGTTTCGAATGCAGTATGCGCCTCCGCACTTTCGGTAATTATTTATCGGTCGAAACGGCGTAACCTCCCAGAATACTCAATTTTTCAACAGCACTGCTGTGAGTTTCTCGGGTCGCACACTTCAGACATGTTTCGTATAATCAGAGGTGTAGAGTGATTATAATATTGAGATACAGGCGTGTTGTATACGCGTTACTTGACGTTCATTATAAGGAGGTGGTAAGAAGGTAAAGTGTTCCCGTTACAGGCCCGGTGTGGCCCAGAGGGTGGGTAGAAGTATAGCTCTACCCTTCCATGACCGCGGCACTAGAAGGGGGTGAGTGGTCAGCAGCATGCCCCAACCGCACTTTACCCCCGGGAAAGACCCGGTACCCATTTTACAGGAGGCTGGGTGGGCCCCAGGGCCAGTCGGGACGGGCGGAAAGTCTCGTCCACACCGGGATTCGATCCCGGATCGTTCAACCCGTAGTCAGTCGCTATACCGACTGAGCTACCGGGCCCACATAAGGAGGTGGTAGAGTGGGAATATCTGACGTTGAGATGCGCCTCGTATCTCGGGACCATATTCAGAAGTATTCGATACAAGAATGCTCCGGATATCTGATGCTCTGCCGCAAAGTTCTTACCTTGTAAATGTGACGGTTGTGTACGCGATTTTGATTGGTTCGATCTGGACTGTATTTGTCGATACGGAGAAATCAGCAACACAATTGGTGAAGTAGCTTGTGAATGGCGTTCCTTTGTTATCTGAGTGTTCTTAGAGGCATTATCAAGATACAAAATATAACAGCACTGTATATTTTGGAGCACACCTCCGTTATTTGTTGCGTGTGTTACGTTTTGGCGGTTCTACAGGTAATATAATGAGTACGTATGTGGGGTCAGGCACTGGAGAGTTCAAACTTCTTATGCTGATTTACCAGACTTGTTTTTGTACACTCCAAGAAGTCGTGTCGGGAAGCGGAGGTATGTATCTTCGCTTCCTTTTAACCACCTTACTAAACATGGGCGAATGGTTAGCTTCACGCTTCGCCTCTTTACCCGCACGACCCGATACTCTATGAACAGGACTCAGAGGTCCCCGTAGCCAGTCTAAGCCTCTTACGCAGAACAAAATTCTGTTTTCTCCACCGAGAATCGAACCACATTTCTTTGGTCGTCAAACCCGCTATGACGGCACCTTGTCGATCTATTAGCTGAATTTGTATGTTTGTTTCGGCCTCACTCATTGCGAATAGTGTCTTGAAAACTTAAATGTATTCGTATTTAGCGCACTTGTAGTAATACCTTTTATCTTGTTTAGCTAAATTCTGAAGCCCTGACCCCGTCTTACACAGTTGCATCTGTTGCTTTCACCACGTTTGGTCCGCCAATGTTCGTGCACCTGTCTTTGTATTTGGAGTCGGAATTCGTGCCCGTCGCCCCCCAACCCCTCACACACTAAAATTTAAACATTACCGACATATCTGGATAACCGGCAGGTTACATGAGAACCTGGTGCAGGTCCACTTGGGCGAATTTCCGGTCTCGTCAAAGCAGCGGTGTTGCCATATCTTGCAACTCGTGCGGTTTCGTTACTCTCATGAGGCTGATATGTGATTCTAAGTGCTCCAGTTTCATTTAGTAGTTATGACAGGGAAAAAAATGGGGTTAGTAATAAAGGGGCTGCAGGGGCGGTTGGTGGGAGTTGTGCACGTAGATTAGTGTTTTAAGAGGGGGCGATGAGAAAAAAGGGTTAGTTTGATGAGTGTGGGTTTAAATGAAACAGAAGGGTAGGAAGAGTCAGAGAACATTTGATGCCACCTCCAATCAAAATGAATCGTCGGAAAATAACTCTTCCCATCCCCACTCCCTTTTCCAACCTTTTCATCATTACCTCATTCCACCTTCCGCAAAATATTAACGTTTTCACTAATTACCTCCGGTGCTGCTACCGGATTTTTTTTTTGTGACGAACGCAGTATTCCATTTCCTTCTTTTTCCCAGGTAGCGTATTTTAACGAATTTAGTTGGTAACGGTGGGTGCCAATAGAGCACCGTACTGTGATGTATTCAGTTGGCACTGGTCGGTTCCATCAGAGCACCGTTAAATAATGTAATGTGTTAATTAGGAACACTTGGTGCCATCAGGGCACCGGTGAATATTGCATTAGGTAGGAATATTTGGTGCCATCAGAGCACCGGTGTGTATTGTATTAGGTAACAACACTTGGTGCCATCAGAACGCCGGTGAGTATTGTATCAGGTAGCAACACTTGGTGCCATCAGAGCACCGGTGTGTATTGCATTAGGTAGCAGCAGTTGGTGCCATCAGAGCACCGGTGAGTATTGTATCAGGTAGCAACACTTGGTGCCATCAGAGCACCGGTGTGTATTGCATTAGGTAGCAACATTTGGTGCCATCAGAACGCCGGTGATTATTGTATTAGGTAGCAACACTTGGTGCCATCAGAGCACCGGTTTTTATTGTATTAGGTAGCAGCAGCTGGTGCCATCAGAACACCGTAGAGCTGCTGTGGTGTAACGGTCAGTCTGAGGCCCGTCCACTGTTCTCTGAGTGACGATTGTTTTGAAAGGGTACTCGTACAGCGTATTTCTTACCGCACGACACAATGTTTGCGAACCGGCCTAAGCAATGAGCTGAAATAAGAAACGATGATTTAATGGTTCGAGTTTGTCCGTGTTAAGGTCAGAGTTTAATGTACGTGATACTAGGCTGAATATGGTGTCCTTTTTTCGAGGTACTCTTCCCTCACCAGCATTCCGACACGTGGAAGTAGGAGATAAAATGTAATCGAGATTGACCGAAGTTCGGGAGAATCCAAGCTTATTCTTCAGAAGTACAGTCAAACTTCCAAATTTCGCCTCCCTCAATTAGCACCCTTGTATGTCCGTGAACATAAATTCTGTGTTACAGTACAATGTTTCGATGTACCGCCATCCACTATATACCGCCACAAATTGCGGTGCACAAACAGTGGCATTACATCGCGGTTTGTCAGAACGGTAGCGAAATTCATGTGTCGGTCAGACGGTCACTTGATATAAATAGGTCATTAATATTACACACTTTACAAGTCAGTGTTACCCTATACCCCGCCATGAAAGCCCAGGCGGGAAGTAGGGGTATAGCTCTACTTTTTTTTTAACCTCGACCCTAGGTGCGGTGGATGGTCAACGCCACGTCCCTACCAAAACAATTTCAAATGTGTCCGATATATCCGCGGACTGGGTGCCATAGGCAACGCCGAGATGACACTCGCAGCCATTCCAATTGCACTGCTTACCCAGTGCTGTTCGGTGGCATCGCGAGGCCTTGCAGCACTGATTGTCATGCAAAATTGAGACACTAATTCCCCATAGTAATGGGCCTGAAAGGCCTAGTATTAATATTTTCCCGTTATGTTTTAATTTATGTACCGAACTTCTTCACAGCTTCCTACCTTGGACAAGAATGAATGTACACTTTAAATGCAGGGCGCACATCCACCGATACCACTCCACGTATAACGATGCTCTGTCATGAAAGTTTTGGATTCATCGATTGTACGTGTGCTTATCGTAAGAAATTACGTGAAATGTAAAGCGACTGCAGAACTGGAGTGCACAAGTTCCGGGCTCCAGCTCGTCCTGGAGACTACATTTTGTATTTTGTACCTTGACGCCTAAGATTTTTGGGTCCTCAAAATAGAACTTTCTTACTGTCACCCTTATGGCGATTAGAGTTTCGAGGTAGCTTGTAGATTTTTGGAAAAATTGTTTACCCCTTTCAGAAGAATATTTGTTCTAACGTACACGTACTTTAGACTCATTTCAGTTTCTGTCATGCAGCCTGAAATTCAGCCAAATTAAATCACAGTTTGTACCCATCCTCATGGAATGACTGCATCTGTGTATGGGATAACGTGTTCTCTGCTGTACCCTGCCGCACTGTGCATAGTGACATACATTGTATGCCAACAAAATAAAACAGTTTGTAGACCAATAACTGTCGGCTACTGCCTAGCTCCACCATGTTTTGGATTTTTTTTAAACGCGTAAGATCATGGCAAATCACAATCGTGCTCAGTGCCTTCCTGTGTTTGGAGTTACCGTAATTTGGAGCGTATTGATTAATGCTGGATGTGCGGTAGGATTCAGCTTTGTATTATGACGTCGTAAAGTTGACTGCTCTACTTTTACATGAAGCTGCCCGTATGTCTGTCCGGCCAGATTAGCGGGTGATGTCTAACCTACGGTATTACATGGCTGTGTGCATGATCCACATGGATTAAAAAGTTTTGAGTAATATTGGAGCAGCAGGACAGGGTAGCGCAATGGGGAGAGGGCGTGTTCCAAAAACTCATTTGACGAAGAGAAAAGAGAGGGAAGAATGTGGGTGGTGGGGGAGGGGGTGGTGCAAGGGAAGAGTAGTTGAATGGATTCATCCTCTCTCAGTTTCTCTTCACCTTTCATTAAATATCTGTATCCTTATATGACGCAGTGAGAACAAGAAGGAACTACATGGTGGCTGGAAATCAAATGTATAATTTGGGTATATTTCCTAAATGGAACGTTATTTTGCTACAGTTCGCCGATCCAAGTGGCCGCGCGGTCTAAGGCGTTGGTCTGCCGTTGCTTGCTTGCCGGGAATGCGGATTCGAATTCCGCCGGCGGCATGGATGTCTGTCTGTTTTGAGTATTATGTTGTCAGGTAGATGTCTCTACGTCAGGCTGATCACTCGTCCAGAGGAGTCCTATCGTGTGTGGTGTGTCTGGGTGTGATCGCGAAAACCAGTAAGGGCAGGCAGTAGCCCGCAGTCGGGTCGTAGCGCCGCAGGAGGGAGAAATAAAAAAAAACATCGCTACAGTTCTTGCATCGTTTGCCAACACATACACTAACAGTTAGTGCCAGATTGTAACGTAAGCCACGCCGTTTTGCACACACTTCTGCAATGTGGAAGACAGAGTCCACGCATTTTTAAAGAATCAAGAAGAGCAGCGGCAAATTAGCTCAGATATGTTGTTCCATTTTGTAAAATGTTCTTAATTTTGATCGGTATATTTTCTGTTTGACCCAACCCCATAGAAAGCAATCACGTGGAGCGCAGTTCAGTCTGCTTGTACTCCACGCTCAATCTACCGATCAGGCACTGGTTGTCAGTCGTGATTGGAAAGTAAACGTACGAAGTTAAATGGCTATCTCCTAAACGGAGTGCTGTATTTCTACGTTTCTTGCACCGTTTCAAGAGCTTATATACTACCATTGTGTGAACAAGTCAGTTAGTTCGTTGGCACTTCCCAGTTATCCTGTGTAAAACATTTAGCTTATTTAACATTTTAGAATAGGAACGTTTCTGGCAGCCTTTTTTCGTTCTTGGATCTCCTCATTGCAATTCAATTAACCACGTCACTTTTTCTCTTAACTTTTTGTTTTCAAAATACATTCCTATGTAACGGGTCTTTTCCTTTTAAGGCTGAATTAATCAAGAAAAGAGTTAACTAGGGCTAGACATGGGCTCGTGTCCTGATTCTATTTAATCAATCAATCACAACTCCACATTGTATTTCTTTGACATACATTTTAATATTATCCTCTAGTCTCCTCGTAGTTTTGAATACCATTAATAAAAGTCGAACTCAGAACTGTAGTTTCTGACGTATCGCAGTACAGAGCAGCCACTTAAATTTACAGAAAGACGGATTGTTTTACAGAGTGGGCTGCTTCGTATTTAACCGACAGGAAAATATTGCCGGACAATAACTATTTTCGTTGTTACACCGTGCATGTTGTCGAATTACTCAATTATTACACCAATCACTGCACATATATAAAATTTACACATTAAAACATTAAAAACGCTCCGACGTGTCACACTAGAAATAGTCAAGTCAACGAAGCACAGAATGCACATCCGTAGTAGGGCACTCTTCGCAACATAACATTACACAACATGGCATGCTGCCACAATACCCAACTTGTAAAACGAAATTAATATGTGACTATTTCTAGTGTGACTTTAGCAAGGAAGATATAGCTCCCTGAGGATGGTCTTAGGACCGAAACATGTCGGAGCGTTTTTAATGTTTTAATGTGTACATTTTATAAATTTCATATATGTGCAGTGGTTGGTGTAATAATTGAGTAAATTGCCGGACATGTTTTTGTAACCCATTACGTGTTGCACTACTGCCGAGCCGGAGACTGGGGACAGCTTCTGACTTGTAACGTTGTAACTTATTTTGGGGACCTTTCAAATATATATATATTTTTTGTGCATGTATATGTGTGTGTGTGTATGTATATATATATATACATATATACAGCACGGACCTCTGTATGCCGTGTCTGCTAATACTTTCAAAACATAGTACCGTGTAATCTCGATTATCCGGGGTAATGGTGGGGAGGGCGTGCACGGATAATTTAGAAACACAGATAATCCACGACATATGCTTTATTGAGCCACGAACAAAAAATAACACTAATTGATTTCTTTTATACATAATACGTACTTACGTACGTAGATTACGAGTAGACGGTTATTGTTTACATAAATAGTTCTTGGTTTTTGTTTTTATGATGATTTTATTTGAGAACTGCTCAAAATCACAAATTTTCGACCTTCGTCATTAGTCATTAGGAGCACAAATATTCCGCGTACGGATAGACGAAAGTGCATTGTAGTTGTGCCGCTGACTTAACGGAACGTTAGCCGTTTAGATGGAGTTGTTATATGAAGTTCAGAATATTAATAGGACAACTCGAAGGGAAGAGGTCACTTGGGAGACGTAGAAGTAGATGGGAAGTACCTAAGGTAATAATTCTATAAGGATATAGCAGTCATAACACAACTACATTAACAGGTTATATAACTTATCAACTACATGTTTCGACCAATGCTGCTGTGACCATCATCAGGTCGGATACAATTTATCAGAAGCTATATAGACATGATATAACACAGAACAATTATTAGTATTAGTGTGGGTAAGGGGACGAGATCTGTGTTATATAATATCTATATAGCTTTTCTGATAAATTTTATGCAACCTGATGAAGGCCACAGCAGCATTCGCCGAAACGTGTAGTTGGTGTTGATAAATTATATGCACCTGATAATGTATTTGTGTTATGACTGCTGTATCCTTATGGAATTATTACCTTAGGTTCTAACAAACACAACGGGGATGACGCTCCTTGAAGATTGGAAGATAATGTTTGGAAGCATGTGAAAGATATAGTTTTTGAAGACGTGAATTATTATTATTATTATTATTATTATTATTATGCTCGGTGGAATTTCCTTTCGAATTTCATTAAAGTCTTTGGAACTGCATGGCCGCCGGAGCAGTAATTATCATTTTCAAGAAATTTTCTTCCCCATGCAAGCTGTACGAAACAAACTATAGGACAATGCGATTAGTGCGTAGTGAGAAGGAAGACCAACAACCCTCCAGTAGCTCATCTGGCTTCAGTTCGTGGATAACGCCTTCTAATCTGGATTGAGGAACCGGTTGTCGGCTCTCCAGGCAAATTTTCTGTCAATATGCCATAACTGCTTCTTTTCTTCTGAAAACAGCACACTCGTCGTATAGCGCTATACAATGTCTGCACCTGGCAGCCTGAGCTATTCGTTCTGTCGTGTTCGGGCATAGACCCTTTGAATTGTAAGAGGCCTGGTACAGCAGTACTGCCTTGTAATGCAAAGTAGCAGTAGTTCTGGGTAGAACCCACGAAGTCTATTTTTCTGTAGCAAAACTACAGCTCTACAAATTTGTTATTGCTTATGTTTCTTTTAGATAATGCATGTTTATGAATGATGTGTCATGTAATGAGGGTAGCTGCCGTAAAGTTGAAGAATACAAAATAAGATAAACCGAGAGACATTATAAATGTAGAATGACATGTTACAAGTCATAGAACCCTTTCGAAGTGGTTTAGGGGGCAAAAAGGAGGAAGGCCCCACTGACAACAAAAATAAAAAGGTTATATTGAGAAGACCCTCTAGACCTGGCACGTTCAACCTTTGATGTGGTGCGGAAAACATCTGCAAAATTCGGTTTGCGCACGTGCAGCGAGAAATTTAATGCACAGAATGAGGCATCAAGAAGTATGCGTATAATTATATGTTTATTATTGTTTGTGCATTTGTCTGTACATCATGTGCGATTAAAATATGCGCACAATAATATGAAAAATTAATTAAGAAGTGCAATTCACGGTATTGGCTACGGCGTCTTTTTTATATAGCCCTTTGTTGCCTAAAATTAGTAATGTAAAGTAATGTAAAGTGTGTGTCCATAAATAAACGGCTCGTAAGTTTTCAAAGCTGCTTCCACATTGTATCTCGGCTTTGTCAGGGAAAGGGTTAAAATATGTTTTCTCATTTCAAGTGTCTTCGCGGGCAACATGTTGCATGCGACCTAAGGGTTGAATAGGCCTGCTCTAGACCAAGGAAGAGTGAGACTTGAAGTTCAGACCAGCTCTGGTGCTTATCCAGTCTCCTTTTCAATGGATATCGGGGCTCCTGCCTCGGGGGTAAGGCGGTCGGGGTGAGAATCTGTCCATTCATCTCCATCTAGTGCTTTGCATGGTGCAGAGTCCTTCTTGAGAAGCCAACTGGTTTGCAGCTAGTCAAGAAATTCCCCGCATTTCACGGAACCCGAAGGTTCATTACCGCACTCACAAACGTCCGCCACCTGTCTCTATCCTG
>Ga0123353_10006678_pt1 | contig 15434 bp, 6 predicted proteins | sample TergutLab28metaG_3_FD_92763 | JGI IMG/M metagenome (GOLD analysis project Ga0123353, IMG submission 92763) | Labiotermes labralis P3 segment gut microbial communities from Petit-Saut dam, French Guiana - Lab288 P3 | ecosystem: Host-associated > Arthropoda: Insects > Digestive system > Gut ... | reverse complement strand
CAAACAGTTGTCATGAACACTACAGCGAATCAATGCTAAGTGAAACGCACTATAGTGGTGGATGCCTGTACATAGATCTGTTGGTCCAGTTCCTGAAGGCTATGAAAGAATGGTAAGACAGCTGGGGAAAGCATGGATGATGTGCAGTGGTGGTCAATTCTATGAGCAGATTATAGAATCACTGCTACTGTTATGCTTGTGAAGTTCTACATGGATAGTTCAAGGAAATGGCATTATAAATATCAAACCATAAGCACTCTCTGCTGGTTTCACTATGTGGATGGCAATTCTTGAGATTTGGCCCCAGTGAATGGAAGGGTGGAAATGTTCTTGAACACCACAACAGTGTTCACTAGAACATCCAGCTCCCTATGGAGAAGGAGAAAGACAGCCACTTTCCCTTCCTAGAAACTAATATTTACAGAGACTGGAGAGCTCACATCGCCATAAGGATGGCCAAAAGCCCACTCCAACTAACTTATGTCTAAACTCTGGACCATATCACGATCCTTCCGACAAGTAACCATCCTCCCTACTTTAGTGCAAAGGGTTAGAAACTTGTATGACTAAGACAGCCTGCATGATGAGCTGAAGTTGCCAAAGTCCACTTTCAGGGATAAAAGATACAGTGAGAAGCAGGCCCATAACTTACTGGCAAGACCTAGGCCCAGTAAGAAACCAACCTTAGTCACCTTCTTGCCATTATCCAGACCTCCTTCAACCACAACAGCAGGAAGCTTGCTGTCCAGGCACAGCAACAAAAGTGTTGTCCTTAGCTTGGAATATCTCCAGCTTCCTGCATCCTGTGAGGAAAACTTGGGATGAAAACCCTGAACGAGAGGTACGAACAGGTCTGCATTGGACGGACTCACCTTTCACTGAGAGCAGTGCAAGGGAACATCACCAGCATATTCAGCCTGGACGAGTCAACAAGCTAATGGTGCCAGAGCACCGAGTCAACTATGAACATCAAATGCAACAACAGGACACCAAAATCCTCACCACCAGATCCTGCTACAAAGATCAACTCATCACAAGAGAAGAGTGGAATGAAACAAAATAAACAGGAAGGATGGCCTGAACTTCAGCATGTCATGGGAACCTCTAAATCACTCTGTAGAGGACGATAAATTATAATCTTTGTATTTTGTTTGCATTGGGTTGGTAGTGTTTGTATTGGGTTGGTTGTACTGGAATAAAGATGGTGAAGAAAGGTAATGTTTTCTTGTGCTAGAAGAATCCTTTAGATCAGCTCTCCCACACACCCCCTCAGAGTGTAGGATGCCTCCTTAGGATGGCCAAGATCCTCAAGAACAACCTTCCAATAGCTCCATTGTAGTATGCTTGTTCCCCTTCTCTTATCTCTCTGTTCACATCCCAAACCCCCAGTGCCCTCAAGAACACTTCAGAGTGCCCACAGAGCCTGACACCCACATTTATCCCCATGTCCTCTTGGCCAATGCTTATTCTGCTCCTTTTAAAAGCCCTTATTGCTTCAACTCTCCTTACTCCTCACATCGCTTCTTCACCTCTTTTCACATGTCTGGACAGCATCTTATACATCCTCCAACCCCCGTGATCCTGAGAGGACACAGCATGGTGTCCTCACATGCCACCCCCTTCTCCATCCACCACCAAACCTTAGTAATTTTTAGGGTCCTTAAAATTTATATCTATCTGCTCCCCAGCTTGGTTACCAGTCAACATCCAGCCACACATTCCTCTTCACAGCCCACATACACCACCATGCTCTGTCCATGACTCCTCCAATTTTCTGCGCATTCTTGTCTGGTATTTGCCAACGAGAACAACAGACCTATGTCTCCATCTATTTTCCCACATTTACCATTCTCATCAGACTCCAAAACTGCTGAGAATGATGTTAGCACATTGCTTCAAACTGTTAGGAAACAGTCACCCAGCAAGATAATGTGACATCTTAGAAGACCTCAAACCTCAATGCTGTGGAAACTTGAAACCTTGCAAAATTATTAGTGCAGCAGAATCCCTGTATATAATGTACAATAATCTGCTGCCAGTATCTTTTCTGATCAACTGTCATGTGAACCACATGCATTCTCAATGAAACAAAAGCCCAAGATGTCGTCTTCACTGATACTCTTGATAGGGCGGTGGTGGTGATCATCACCATCATCATGGTCATTATGCTTCTGCATTCATGGCAGTTCAGTACGTGGTTCTGCTATACCAACTGCCTCAGTTACTCTTACGCTTTAATGCCTGGAAGAATTAAACCCTAACATAGCCACTGATGGCTGGGGTTCCCTCATTTTCAATGCCCATTTCCATACCTGCTGATATAATCCATTTTATGTCCTACACTTTAAGGCCAAAAACTTCAAATACATGCTTAAGTTCATCAAGTTTCAAGAAAATCCACCTACTTTTAATGCAAATTAGATTATAATCCTTTTTAAATGTTTTCATTTTTTTAGCTTCAGTTTCTGAATCTCTTTAAGTGGGGACACTGTACTAGAAGATTTGGAGCCAACATTATATGTCATTGTATTCTGTCAGGGGTTGTTTAAGTTTCAATCTTATACTGATATTGAGGTGTCACAGTTGTATGGGCTTATCTGGTTGGTGACATGAATGCATTCATACACAGTCAATGGGAGAGGAAAGGAACACACAGACATTTTCTGAATTGGTTAGTGCAATATGAGAACAAAAGTAAATGTCCTTTATTCTGCTGTAAGGATTTCCATGTAATTTTTGTGAACGTGGTATCACACTTACATCTGTCTAAAACACAACAGTTCATATGATAAGTCAGGAAATGCAGACTCGAATGAGTCATGCTAGAGAGTTAGAGAATGTTTGGTCTGTTGTGTGGCAAGTTGTGCTAAAGTGCATTTAGTATGGCTACAAAGAGAAAACTTACGGAGCAAAACATCACAGAACTGATACTGAATCTGACTCTGATGCACAGTTATCAGGAGACAGGCATTTCTCCTCAAGAATGACCATAACACAGGCGACATTACCAACACAAACTGCACAGAGTGGACTGAAAATACCCACTGTTGACCAGCTGTACCTATGGTCCACAGGTTAAAATAAAGAGACACAACTCACATTATTGAAGACTTCACCACACTTAGCATTTTTATGTTCTAAATTTGAAATTATACAACTGTTGATGGAAGAGACAAACAGAGTATCAGTACTTGGACACATCAGATGAAGGAAAATCCCCACTGCCTGAAGTGACTGTTCAATAGATATATTTATTTATGGCAGTTACTGTGCAGGTGGAACATGATCAGAATTAAACTTTAAAAAACTACCGGTACACACAGGAACAGGTCTACATACCCTTTTATAGGAACATTATGAGACAAAATAGTTTCTTTCATATACATATCTTCCTGGATTTTTGTGACAACAAAAAAGACACTAGCAAAACAAATGACAGCTATGACCAACTCTGTGAGATGAGAAGTATATATCTGACAAGCGCAATGATTCATATGCTACATATTACAGCCCACATGAATATATAACAGTTGATGAAATTGCTGTGTTATTCAAAGTTAGAGTCATGTTTGACCAGTACATATTGAAGAAACACAAAAGACTTAGGTTCAGAATAATTTGCTGTGATCAAATCAAGAAGAAGGAGATGGGCTGGGCACATAACACATATGGGGGAAGAGAGGTGCAGAGAGGATTTTGGTGGGAAAACCTGAGATGACTTAAGACCCAGGCACAGATGGGAGGATAATATTAAAACTGGATCTTCAGGAAGTGGGATGGGGGCATGGACTGGATTGCTATGACTCAAAAAAGGAACGGGTGGTGAGTTCTTATGGATGCTGTAATGAACCACTCGGTTCCATAAAATGTGGGGAATTTAACTAGCTGAAAACATGTTAGCTTCTCAAGAAGAACTCTGGTCCCTGGAGTTAGTTAATTAGTTAAAAATTCACATACTGTGTGATTCTAAGGGCTTTACATACAACATGACTGTGTGCTTAGGCAAAGACAGGCAACATGTGAGTCCTTCAATGACAACTACTCATGCAACTGTAGCCAGACCTACTTCAAGGTTCAAAAATGTGGGATAAAAACTATACATGGACAAAATTTTCATTATTGCCAGCATTATTTGGCAAGTGATGTAATAAGACAATACAATACTTTGGGACTGTTAGCCCAAACATAAAAGGGATTCCAAAGAATTTTGGATAGGAAATGAAAATGAAGTGTGGGGACATAAAGACTAAGGTGAGTAGTAACTTCACAGTCACAGTGTGGAGAGAAAAGTGAAATGTAAACATACTCACAAACATGCATTCTCCACCAGCACGAGGCAAATTCTGTGACCAGCATGGAAAAGCTCTGAAACTGACCATAGCACAAGACTTTGTAACAGACACATGAGGTACGTGGGCAAATCTTACAGCATGGTGGACTATTCCATTAGCAGACAGACCAGGAATTAGACAAAGAAGTTATTTTTCTGTCTTAAGGACCCTAATGTTCTCACTTTCTTTTATCATTTTTGCCTCTTGTGGTTCAAAATTATCACATTTACTCTTCAGATTGACACTGGAGAGAACCCTACTACAAGAGATGACAGAGATGCCTCAACCCGTTATCACCAGACAATGAAGACAAGCCTTATCCAACCAACAAATTAAAAAAGACTTGACATAAGAAACAAAAAAGACTGGCCAAGGAATGTAAGAGAATTCAGTGCCACGTGTATTCTGCTGAAAACAAGAACCACCAACAAAATTCAAGTGCCCAGAATGGAATGTTGGTTTGTTTGCTTTGACCTGTATCACACCCAAGTACAGTTCTGGGGTCAAACTGACACCAGACAGAAAAGTGGAACACACAAATGTAATTAGATGTTACCACTGTAACTAATGATCTGATACTTTCAGTTGCATTTTACTGACAAAAAAGTGGAGGTGAAGGAAGTGTGGATTTTAAAGGCAGCTTCATGGATAAACAGAAATGTGTTGAAAGGACTTTTCTTACATGTGTTAGTACAAAAATACTTTCATTAGTGAAAATTTGAATTAGAGTTAAATTTCAAACGATCTTTTATACTTACACAAGCCTTCTGGACAAAGAATGTGAAAGAGAGACCTGCATTTAGAAATACACAATAGTTTAGTAACATTGTGGCACTGCAGGATACTGTTTTCCCTTTCATGCTAGGACATTTAATTTAATGGCACAGTGATTTCCTGATCAGCTGTCAGAGCTTAACAAGATACAGACCTATCTCTCATCAAGTCCACTATAAATGGTGCTGCCAAATTTCAGTAGCTTTCATTCTGAGCCACATTATGGGACATGCTCTATCACTGTGCAGAAATCTGATGATAATCATATGCATGCCATAACATACCCACCTTCACAGGAGTCTTCATCATCACAGGGCCAACATATTTGCTGAACACAATTTTTTGTATGTTCTGTTGGCTGCATTCATTTGGCTTCCAGTTCCTGTGTACTGTGCATATACAGCCATCTCTTCTGTTCTGCAGTCTCCTCTCATCAATCGCTAAGCAACTCACAAAGAAGAGAATCTCAAACACATAAAGGAAAAAGATACCAGTTGCTGCAAACATGCAGAATGACCTCAGGAATGGCATGATCTGCAACATAAGTCAATATTGCAAATCTTATTGACTTTGATCCAGTTCAATCCCAGCATCATGGAAAAGAAGAGCTCCACTCAATACGAATCATACAACATTTCAACTACACCTGAATATAAAATTTCAAAGTATCTTCTGCCTATTTGGAGATGAAGTTATTCCTCATGAAAAATTGACCCCCTTTCCCCTATTATAATACACCCAAATACCATAACAACTTTGTTCAGCCCCATCTTCAAGACGGAAGCAGCAGCTTCCTTTAAAAGGCTGGTACCTACCAACAAGACCACACAGTAATATAAGCACCAAAACCATAATACGGTCTTTACAACCATAAAAGCTCACATCTCTTATAAAAATATAATTCTTCATACACTACTAGAGGGACAAAACTCCTGGATTACTGACTAGACTTACAATTTGGGAGCACAAATTGCATGGTACTAAAACTCCCCTCATACAGTTCTATCTGGGACATGGATGTCTTGGAAGAAGTTCTAGAATTCATCTCTTTCAATCAAGTAGACAGTCTGTTGCAGCAAGTTGACATCGTCTGCACTGCTGAAACAGGAATTTCTTCAAACACTGAGAGAAACAATGATGCATAGATGATGTCTGAAGAATATGGCTGGTCTGGCCAAACAACAGTGCCAAGCTTTGCCACTTCCTTTTTTAGGAGGATGGAGCAAAGTACACAGCATTGATAGGGAACAGCATCCAGGAATTCACTGCCCACATGTGCGGCCATGCGACATCTGATATTCCGCACAGATATCGGTGATTTTCATGAAGTCAACTTAAACTTGGAAGACGGATCAAACAGGGGAACACTACATCCCATCACTGGTGATGATGTTATGTAAGAACAAGGCACTGTAATCCAGAGATACAATAAGGTCCTTCTATATTTCCTGTCTTTCTCTGCAATGTGCTTTGCAAGTATACAGGAAACCAGGATACAATACACCTGTCACCATGCATGACTTTGGCTTCTTCTGCGAAGTATATGAGAACTGCGTTCTTCTGGGTTATTACACACTTCTCACCTGTTACAATTAATACATCCTTACTGCAATGACATAGCAGCTTCCATGTGTATCTGCATTGCTGTGGCAACACCATCAGAATGTCCGAGCATGATCTGTGTGTACAGTCATGCATCACTTAATGACGGGGATACTTTCTGAGAAATGCGTTGTTAGGTGATTTCGTCTTTGTGTGAAAGTCATAGCGTGTACTTACACAAACCTACATAGCACAGCCTGCTACACATAGTCTAGATGGTACAGCCTATTGCTCCTAGGCTACAAACCTGAAACAGCATATTACTATACTGAATACTGTGGGCAATTGTAACACAATATTAAATATTATAATCTTATGGGCCCACCATTGTATATGTTGTCTGTCACTCACTGAAAAGTGTTGATATGTGGCGTATGACTGTATAATGCATTGTCCTTCACAAATATTATTCTGTTCTGTATGTGTTGTTGGATACTTCTTCTGGTCATCACCTATCAGCAACACCTCTCCAATCCGGAATGCATGATGCCACTGAAAAACAATACTGTCGCCAAGGCTCTGGTAACCATACACTTGCACCTGCATATCTGATATTCCTGAAGGAATTCTTCCCAACCACTGATAGAACTTGAAGTTTGCCCATTGTTTCAACTTTGATACTACCAATTTTGACTCCTATGTAACAAGCGTTGCACTGTAACATTACTAAATTGTTTCAGGTACCATTATCTCAACAAAATGGCTGTATGACATGGTTACTGACGTGATATTACCCACAAATATTCTGCTACACAATGCAAGAAGATCACACGAAAATTAATCCAGGAACTTTCTCACTACAGTAGTATAATGAAATTGAAAACTGTATCCCATTAATTGGCAGATAAGGTATAACTAAAACATGAACTACAGTGGACTACAACAAATTAATATTTGTCATCATCAACCACTTTCACAGTGAGTGTCAATTGGAAATGTGATATTCTCATGTCAGTAAGAAAAGTAGTGTATGATCTACACAGCAGTGTACTTACTGTTGAAGTTCCAATTGCAAATGCAAGTATGTCAGTCAGTGATGTAATTGTTATTGAGACACCCGACTGCTGAAGAGCTCGACCTAATCTCTCTGGAACACCTGTGGCTTTGTCTTCACTGCTCAGGTTATCCAAACACTAAACATGAAGAGGAGGTAAATTACGTATCTTGACATTTGCTCGCCTATAATTTAAGCATAAAGTACAAACAGCAATAAAACCCTCTGGACAAAGATGAACATTTTCTTTGAAAGGTACTAAATTGCTATCCCTCACAGGACTCTTTATTCTGTACAATTATCCTTCTTTCTGGTTTCATACAAATTACCTCTGAAGCAAAGTAGTGGGTCAAACTCTATAAACAGGATGCAAATAGGGGACAGTCATATGTGTAACTTATGAGTAAAATATTTGAATGGCCAAAAAATGGGGGAAAAAAGTATCCATTCTAAGTTTAAAATAAAGTGAATGACATGTAAAGAGATCACAAAGAGAGACTTACTCCATTTATGCTGCTCTATGTTAACATTTTCCTATGAAATACATCAGATTTTCAATGTTTAGCATATTTCTAAGGAAGACAGCACAAGTAACTGTGAGACCTACCCTGTAAACAGGCAGGCTATAAACATGGTATCATAATTACCCAACAATGCAAGACAACACAGAACTTACATGCAGAAAATCAAAATAGAGAGAGTAAAGGAAGGTCATGATATAACAATAAGTTAAATCAGTCCCATTATAGGCCTGGAGTGGCCCAGAGGGTTGCAGGAAGTTAAGGTTCCCAGATTTTGTGACAACAGCACTGGATGGTGGTAGGTTGCCAGCCTTATGCACCGGTCACCTTCAACCCCAGGTACTCATTTCTGTTAGAGGCTGAGTTGACCCCCAGGGCCATAGTGTGATCGGAAGGATTTTATGTCAATGAAAAATCCAATGACACCTGCTGGGATCTAACCAGCGACCTTCCGATTTGTAACACAGGACCTTAACCATTGTGCTACCGTGGTCCCCATGATATAACAGCGCTGATAACAAAATTAACTCAGATATGAGAATTTAATTTGTAAATTCAGTTCTGTTTGAAGAGAAGGCTTTTAATACAATATAAAATTCACAATTCTACAACACTATAAATGATGGAGACACCAAAGGCGACTATATGGAAATAATGTAGTTGCTACCTAATAAACCTGGAACACAAGAAGATAATAAAGAGTTTCAAACTTGATGAACAGGCCCAATGAGGATTTTGTCTCCCTCTCATGTTCAATGTATCTACACAAACTCAAACATCAAAATATTATGTAGGCTTATTGTTTGGGGATCAATCAGTACCACATACTAATTTTTTAGACAAACACTCCAAAACACTCAAGTTACTTTGAAAGGAATCAGAAATATCACAATGCCTTCCATAATGTTTGGGTTATTCACTACCTCTTTAAAATATTATGTGGCCAACAGATTAAAGAAAATAGCAAAGTACTTCTTATCAAAATTTATTGAAAATTAATTGCACCAAAACAATAAGCTTATTTATTATGCCAGTCTAATATTTATAGGCTTATACAGAATATTTATAGGCTTATACAGAATATTCCCACTGATAATCAGACAGCCAGAAAATTCTTTCCAAGGACCAAAAAACTAAGTTATCAAAAGTGCATGTAGATGGCACTGAAATATACTTAATTATTATGAAAATCCTACATATGCATGTTCTGGATTGGCCACAATGATCCCTTGACATAATACACAACTGCCACATACTGAAACAGCAGTAGATACAGATATTTTTCTATAAAAGAAACTGGTAACAGTCACACAGCATGAAGAACAAAGACACAGAAAAGCAGATAAAATAAACCTCTATATAACATTTTCTGAGATGACAACTTCCAACAGAATGAGCTGCCAAACTTAGTCAACCAACGAATGCATATTAACATATAAGAGTATCTTATATATGCCTTGTTGGTTTCGTTATCATATGTTACCAGCTTAATGCATGGTCAAGGATTATTTACAATTAGTCAACCAAGTCATTCAAAAGTTCATGTCCTGCACCAACAGAAACACAGAAAGCATGCATCACTTAAGTGACTTTTCCCTGCAACCAGTCAAAAATTTATAACAGTACAACCACCTAACAACTGTTAGCCAATTCTACACTGGTTATAAATATAATCCACCTTCTGCATCAATGTCATGTCGTTATTTTCTGCTTTAGCTAAAAAATTACTGTGCACATACACTATAAAATCAAATCAATTAGAATTTTTGAACCCAGCACAAAAATGAGTTTGTTTATTACACAATGATACATACAACTATCATGTCAGTGAACAGGCATTTAAACATTAATAGACATATTCGTGTTATATTTGGAAGTGATGAAGCATGTCCCTACCCATAAATAAAAGATACCGATTCCAGGAATTTTTTTTTAAATTTAAAAAATGAAAAAAGATGTTGGTTCATAATATTAATTTATGACATTGTAAAACACTCTAGTTTTACCTGCATTATAACAAATGAGTTGTCCACTCCAATTCCAAGTAACAGAAATGGTAAAATTGGATGGATTGGTCCCCAGAAGAATCCCATATAGAAGCAAATTCCATACGATGCCAAGATTGACTGGCCCACCACTGACACTCCAAGCAGAGACAAATAGACCTTAATTAGAAAAACAAGTTCAGTAGTTTAAATTCAAACACATCCCTCACACTTCTCAGCGTAAGAGCAATATTTACACATAACTTTACATGCTGATATATAATTAATGCACTAAAAACAGACTATTATTTATGAAGACTGAAGTATGGCTGGTATAGTAAATAGGCAATGAGGACACTCAATGCAATTTGGTTTGATCCTCAGCATGAAAGAGATTTTTCTCTTCTCCAAAATGTCCAGACCAGTTCTGGGACCCACCCACCTCCTTTTCAGTATGTACCAAGGTTTCTTTCTGCAGAAGAAAACGACCAATGCATGACACTAACCACTCAACCTGCATCTAGTGCCAAGTTGCAGAATGAGTGGGGCTACACCTCTACTCCCCCAAATGGCATGCAGTGGGATATCTTTACCTCTTCAATAAATGGAAATGAGTTCCTTTGAAAAAACAGTCATATGTTGCAACTGATGTAACCCAGTAATTCATTAGTGTCCTTAAGCATACACCACCAAAAACTCTCATGTACCAGACAATCTAAAGATTCTTCCTTACATGCCCAGGCCCCCTAGTGGCCTCTGCATTTCGGGTTTTCAGACTAAAGCTGCTTACACTTTCCCCATCTGCCCAACACATACTAAATGACTTGCCCTTCTCAACCTCCTTTATTTTATTAACCTCCTTTATTCTTGAACCCTGAGGATGGGACAGAGGGTTTTCCCCAAAATGTTGGTAAAAAATTACCACTACTTGTTGTGTGATAACCCAGAAGAGTGAAGTTCTCAACAGACTAGCAAATCGGTACAGATTCAATTACATATTCTTGTATTTATTTATTCATTCATTCAGCCTATATTCATGCATACATCGTTCTCCTTAGGTTTAAATGTTCCTCATCGCTCTTAAACACCCAAGTCCAATAATTAATTAATAAAACCAACTCTACATGCACCAAAATATATCCATGTCAGATGTGATTAAGTCTCCTACATTCTAACACCTGATGTCTATTTATTTTGGTGCACATAATGTTTGTTTCATAAATTAATTTCTATATGATGCACAGTACATACAATATTAGAATAAAAAACTTAAGCCCACGTCCTTCCATATAACAAACAAACCATACATACACTGTCAATGAAATATTCACTCACTCAATTATTCATTCATTTGTTCATTCTCCATCAAATCACACATCATTCTTCTTAGTTTCAAGTGTTCCTCACCTCTTTTCAAACACCCTATGTCATTTTTTCCCACCTAAAAAACAAACTGTATATTAGCCTTCAAGCAAAGGTCACTGGCTTGATCTGTGCCTGTCCTGGATCCAGGGGGATACTTAGTCATGATATGAGATGAATTGACAATAACAACAACTTCAACTGAATTTTTCACCTACATGGCGACCCTACCAGTGCCACTGTTTCTTTATTTCAGGATACTACAACACAAGGTATTTCAACATTGAACACTGTGGTAATTACTTAGCCATTGTATTTGGTACTCAGATGGTCTCAGGCACTATTCTTGGCCAAGAAATCAATTATACAAAGTTATATCCCACTGCTCCTTAAAACTGCTGACTGATGAACAGAAGGCAGCACTCACCTATCCCATACAGTGAAAAGTTACTTTGGCAGGAAAGGGTTCAGACTAAGATAAAAGTTTGTAGCTGCGTATCAAAGACTGTGCACCTGGCCCACACTCACCCTTTGTTCCACTGAGTTGAATCGGCCCAACATAACTACAACATAGACTATGATGAGGGTGAAGCCAGCAAAAAGAATTGTCTTATTATTTTGCAAAACTTGATGCAAGAAGTCCAAGTAGCTGCAACACATCACATAATACCTTATGTCAAGACTTTACTACATATGTAACCTACTTTATCTCACATATAAAGTTTAATCTTTTAAAGACCTATATTCAGATATGCAAGTTCACATAGGAAAACAGCCCTAGAAATGATTGATGGTGTTTCCTGTATGACACTTTTTAAACACTTTGCTGTAGCAAATTCCATCTGCCTGTACTTTCAAATGATTGAGGTCTCTCACTAAATCATTAAGCTCACATTGCAATATAAGATGAGGTACAGTGAATTCCAGGAAATCAGGATCCACAATGCAACATGAAGGTCCAGGGTCATCTTCTGGAGAGGTGATGGCTGGTTCTACTTCAGGCAGGTTATATTGTTGAGGTGACTTAGGAATTGGCAGGGAATTGTCAGGTTCAACAGGTTTTAGGCCTGAAGGAATATTGGCGTAAATTATATCGTATGTTTAGATTTTGAATTATGGCCATCTATTTTTGTTAAACAAAAGTAGCAAACGGTAAGATTACTCTTCTTTTTCCTCCAAACCATAGAGACTGCAAAAAGGAACTGACTGGTGAGTGCCTTAGAGCCAGTCACATATATACCACGAACGTCTCCTGCAACATGAATGTGGTGCCCAGCTGTGTCTGATCCCCATCTTTACAGCCAAAATATAATTCGTATACCTTCTTCGCTATAGGAGTAATGGATTTTGCCAATGACTTTGGGGTAAATTCACCACAGACATAACAAAAATAAGTTTGGCTAATTAACACAGTTACAAGATATGATGAATACAACAACTCAACAAAGTACACGTACCTTGTATGTTATAATTTTTCTTAATATTCAAATGAACTACACGTAAATTAACACTGCCACACTTTGGATTATAATTTCTGTGATCTAGGCAAAAAAAATTCTCACAACAGAACGTGCAATATGGGAAGACAAAGATGCTTACTACTGCAGACAACTGACTTTCACGAAGCAACAAGTTACAACTAAACTGACAAAGATTACTGAAACGTTTGATACAATATGATGTGTTCTCCTCCTTAAATCCCTGAAAGTGTCATAACACTTAGGGATGAATTTTGTTTTTGTTTTGAGTTGTCTGCCTGGCCACGCCTATAAACCAGCTGACTGCAAGCGCTTTCTACTCTAAATGTGTATGCTCCTCGGAAAGTTTAGGTGATGTCGCAATATGGATTTCAGATATGCAATCAGCACAAAAAAATAATCACCTAATTTTACTGTGGGGCCAAATTTCATTTCTCAAAGGTGTGTTATCAGTACACTGTGGATTATAGATCAACATTTTTTGTAGCAAGCTTAATTTGGTTATCCAAACACATACAGTTCCCCTAACTGGCCACCCTTGATTCCCATGCTTACCAAATAAACACAACTCTACTGCACATAAAATGATGTTTGGCTAATAAATGATGCTGACAAATACATGTTTGTAACTCTTCTACTGCTGGTTATTAACTTACATGAATATATTTCTGTCAGAATATGTCTTTTACATGGGCAAGTTTTACTGCTGAAAATCTATGAGCACTTAGTTTTAATTGTTAACACATGACAGAAAAAATTTTTCTCTCAGATCTTAAAAACCCTATAAATCCACATTGGCATCGACAGTTCTCTCGTTCTCTCTCTATCATGTGTAGTAAAATATAAGTTAATAGACATTTTAATAAGGAGCTTGTGTCCAGCCACAATGATAACATTTTCTTCCATTTCTAGATAAAATTGTTATTTCTTTTCTCTATACCACAATTCAGGAGTTATTCTACACACGTGCTTCCAACTCACCTACGTGTAGATACAGCATAGACCTTCACCCCAGGAGGAAGAGTTCTGTTTGAAAACAGTACTTTCTGAATAAACTCCAGTTCCCACTCAGGTGACCACTTGTTTGTCTGCAATAAACAAACGCAATCTGAAGATACAATTTCTTTGTGTTGGAAGATCTATTTCAACTGAAAAGAAATCTGTAAATATGGTGAGACTGAAACTACGAACACCTAATTTATGATTCATGTGTGAACATTACCTTAAATACATTATGCTTATCAACAAACAGATAGTGTCATACATGAAATCAGCAAACCATTTTATTTAACCTCAATAAAATAATATAACCAAAAAGGTACACTTTGTTATGAGATATTTATTTACAATCCAAAGTGTTTCAGCTTGCAGACAACTTCAGAGATAACATTCATGCAAACGAAAACCAGAAAAATTATAGAAAGTTATTTATAGTCATAACAGATACACCACAATAACATATTTTCAATGTAGTCCCCACCAAGTTTTATGCACTTCCTTTGGCATAATTTCTCAGTATTGGAAGTTTTTTGTTTGCTGTGTCAGCCTGTCAAGCACCACACCCTTTAACTCCTGATGTGACCTGAAATGACTTCCATGAGGAGCTTCTATTAGGGAGAGAAAAGAAGTGAAAATCGCTGGGTGCCACATCTGGTGAATATGGCAGATGTAACACTTCCAATAAACCATACTGATTTACTGACAAAAAACTAAACACTACATGCTACTTGATTTGAAATATTAAACCATATTTGCCTATTTCTAATCTGAAGATCATTTATCATCCCTTTTTCACTCAATTATGTCTTATGGCATAAGGTTTGGGTGAAACTCATCACATAGCTCTGTAATTTTTAAAATGCAGAAAAGGGTAATTAGGATAATCATGGGATATGGTTATAGGAAATCTTGTAGAGAATTATTCAAGGAATTAAAAAATATTAAAACTCTCATCACAGTATATATTCTCTTTATTATTGTTCATTGTTAATAATAGGGATTACTTTGTTTCAAATAGTGTATATCATAACATCAATACCAGATGAAAAAATGATTTACACTAGCCTCAGGTATCTCTGGCCATATATCAGAAGGGAGTTTATTACTCAGGCATCAAAATCTGTAACGGTCTTCCCAAGGCAATTAAGGACATCTCCAGCAAACCTAAAAAGTTTAAAATTGCTCTAAAGCACTATCTGCTAACTCATTCATTTTACAGTTTAGATTAATTTGTTAGCAAGAACTAATATGTAACTCTTACTGCGTTTATTTTCATTTTATTACCGTGCAATGTGATAACAATATTTATTAAAACCAACTAATTGCACATACTTGTCAAACCATTTAAAACCACATTATTGGATTAAAATGGATTTAAAATATCTCCT
>Ga0123353_10006677_pt1 | contig 15435 bp, 15 predicted proteins | sample TergutLab28metaG_3_FD_92763 | JGI IMG/M metagenome (GOLD analysis project Ga0123353, IMG submission 92763) | Labiotermes labralis P3 segment gut microbial communities from Petit-Saut dam, French Guiana - Lab288 P3 | ecosystem: Host-associated > Arthropoda: Insects > Digestive system > Gut ... | reverse complement strand
TAAACAAATTTAAGCATCACAATAACGAAAGAATAGGAACTACATAAAACTACTAAGTTAACAAAAACATAATCAACAATAATATTAAACAATATAAAGAACCTAAATTACTTTATAAAATATTCTACTTCCCAACACAAAATCGAGAAAATATTTCTTCAACTACATCAATAGGATTTTCACCAATTATTTTTAATAGAGTATTATTAGCTTCTATTAAATAGTTGTTAATAATATCAATAACTTCATTATTTTTAATTAATATTAAAATCTGTTTAAGAATTAAATTAGTACTTTTTATTAGTTGCACCTGTCTAGCATTATAAAAATATGTTTCATCAATATTTAAAACATTAGGTAAATGTAATAGTTTACTAATTTCATTTTTTAATAAATTTATAGACGAAGAATCTAAAGTAGATACATATATAATATTATCTATTTTGTCTAAACTAATATCTAAATCAATTTTATTTCTAACTATAATATAAGGAGTAGGGCCAATAATATTTTTTATATTTGTATAACTTATATCCTTATCATATATAATCAAAACTAAATCAACATGTCTAATTAAATCTAATGTTTTTTTAATACCAATTATTTCTATTTCATTTTTGGATTGTCTAATACCAGCTGTATCAATTAGTTCAACTAATACTCCGTCAATATATATTTTAGATTTTAATATATCAGTAGTAGTTCCTGGAATTGAAGTAACTATAGCTTCATCTTTGTTTAATAAAGCATTATATATACTAGATTTCCCAACATTAGGTTCACCAATTATAGCTATTTTTATACCATTTTTTATAATATTTGCATCAATTGTTTTTTTCTCTAGATCATTTAATTGGGTTATTAAAAATTTTACTATTGGTAAAACCTCTTTTGTTGTAATAACTTTTTCATCTTCATATTCTGGATAATCAATATTTAATTCTATATTAGAAATTAAATTAGTTAAGGAAAGCGAATAACCTTTTATTAGATTTTGGCGAGAATCATCCATAGAATAACTAGCTAACTTAAGTTGATATTTATTTTCAGCTTCAATCATATTCATAATCTCTTCAGCTCTCATTAAATCAATCTTTCCATTAATATATGCTCTTTTAGAAAACTCCCCTGCCAAAGCTAATTTTGCACCGTTTTCAATAAAAATATCAATAATAATACTAGAAATAATTAATCCACCATGACACATTATTTCTATAATATCCTCTCCAGTATAAGAATTTGGGTTTTCATAATATACTATAATAACTTCATCAATAAAACTATCTTGAAAATAAAGTTTTCCATAAGTAGCAATTCTATTTTCTAGTTTATTATAGTTGCTAAATATGTCTTTCAAAAGTTCCTTACACTTATTACCACTAATTCTAATTAATGAAATAGCTCCTAAACCCTTAGCAGTCGACAAAGCGATAATAATATCATTCATTTTCATCCCTATTCGCTAATATTTGTTTATGGAAAGTAGACCAAAAGAGATCTCTTTTATAATTATCAACTGCTTCTGGTAAAACAAATATTTTAACACTACTACTAATAGATAGTTCACTAATTTGAACAGGAATAGGGTTTAATAACACAATACTTTTCAAATCAAAACATCCTGGAGCTATTTGAAAACCAATAGTTAGTAAACTTTTGGGAAAAAAAATTCTCTCTAATTTAACGCAACCAGTAAATGCATAATCACCAATTTGCATAACCCCTTCTTGACAAACTATACTTTTTAGTTTTGTACATAAAGAAAAAGCATATGCTCCAACGACTTTAATATTTCCTGGTATTATAATATTTGTTAGATTTGTACAAGCACTAACATTGAATTACTTATTTTCTTTTGGTTTTTAGGAATAGTGATATTCTCAAGTCCTTCACAACTAGTGAAGGCCCCATTTTCATAATCAACATGTTTATCAGGTAGAATAATACTACTTAATTTATCACAATTAGCCAACACACTTGAACCAAAATATTCTAAATTATTAGGCATATTGAAAAACGACAAATTAATACAATTAAAAAAAGCATAACTTTTAATTGAAGTGATAGTATCAGGAATTACAATTTTTACTAAATTTTTAAAACCATAAAAAGCATTTTCTCCAATTGATTCAACATTTTTGTTATTAAATTTCATAGGAATACTAATAACTTCTCTATCTAAAAAGCCATATACTTCATAAGTATCATTAGGTAATAGATAAAACTTCATTCCTTTATATTCTATTAATTCTTTTATTTCATCAATATTAACTCTAACTTCAACATCTTCTAATGTAATATTTGAAAACTTAGCTAAAGAAAATGAAGTGGCTCTAGTTTGATATAAAACATTGTCGATACAAACAATATATTGACTAACCCCTTCTATTCTAGACCAATTTAAGATTCCATTTTCAATAATTAGTTTATCTAAAGTTTTGTATTTTAAATTCATCTTGCTTATTTTACCTCATCTTTATTAATTATACTATTTTTTATTAAATATTGTTTATTTAAATTTATTAATGTGATATAATTTATTAAGGAGATACATAAAAGCCTATGGATGCATTATCATTATTGGCGATTGCCAAAAAAAAGTTTAGTATTAGTCAAATCAACGACGATTTCATATCTCGTTTGATATTCTCATCTTTGTCTTTCGAATCAGATAGAGTAACGAAAGAAGAGGTTGATAAAATACTCAGTTCAGATTTTTCAAATGTACAAGAATACAAAATAAAACTCGTATTAAACCACTATCAAGCTTTTAAATACATTATTAATCTTGCAGAAAACAAAATAAATTTTGATGAAGATAAACTAAAAGATATTCATGAAAAACTCTTAGAAGGATTTGGGATAGGAGGTCTTTATCGAAATGTAAATATATCAATTAATGGAAGTGAACATACCCCTCCAAGTTATGAAAAAGTAAGAGATAGAATGAAACAATATTTTGAAGATTTATATACTCAAGCTGATCCATTTCATAGTATCGCATATTCTCATTTACAACTAGCTAAAATCCATCCTTTTTTAGATGGAAACGGAAGATGTGCGAGATTAGTGTTAAATTATTCTTTAATGAAATATGGATATTGCCCAATAATAATACCTTGTCTTGATAAAGAAAGATATTTCCAATCTTTAGAAGCTTATAAAGTTTCTAAAGACATGAATCCATTTATAGATTTAATAAAGAATTTAGAAATAGAATACTTAAATAATATATAGTAGTTAATTATATTAACTACTTTTTTTATAAAAAATATATCTTATTCAGATATATTTTCACTCTCTATTTTTGTTTCGTTTTCAACTGTTGTTTCAACATCCAAATTTGATTCTTCTTTGTTTTTTTCATTAAACTTTTTCTTTGGATATGGGTTTTCATAATAAATGATTAAAACTCTTTCCATTCCTTCTCCTTCAGATCTAGTTTTGATATTATTCCAATCTGACAACCTTGCATGCACTATTCTTCGCTCATAAGAATTTAATCTAGTTAGAGTAACTTCTTTTTTGCTTCTTAATACTTCCTTTGCACATTTAACTGCTAAAAATTCTAAATGTTCTACTCTTTTCTTTTTAAATCCTCCAACATCAACTATAACTTTTTTCTTGCTCCCTTCAGGGTAACATGCATTAACAACTAAATCAACTAAAAATTGTAATGCATTAAGATTTTGACCTCCATGCCCACCCTTACTATCTGCTGCTCCAATTAAATATCCATTCATATCTTTTGTATTAACAGAATATTCAACTGTTTGACCAGTTTCATCAGTTCTTACTTTTTTCTCTATAACGAAAGCATCTTGAGTAAGACCAGCACTAGATAATATATTAGCGATGTATTCTCTTCCTTTATCAATTCCATCAGTAGCACTAACTACTTCATCAGATACTTTAATTAAATATTGTTTATCACCAAAAATACCACCCTTTTCTGAAACTATTTTAAATGTTAATTGGGTAACTAATTTGTCAAAATCCTTAATAGCTAATTGTTGAGCTTCACTTAGTGAAGTAACTGTATATGTTTTTTCCATAAATTTTCCTTTCTCCTTATTTTTTATATTTATCCATTATCTTTAATTTTCGCTTATCTGACATTTTATAACTTAAATAAGCTTGACCTGCTGAGTATAAATTACCAACAACCCAATATAAGCCTAACGCAGCTGTAGATTGAAAGACAAATATAACCATCATCGCTGCCATACCATACATCATAATTTGCATCATTCTAGATTGGCTTTTTTGTTGATCAGTTTGTTGAGGTCTTCTGTAATCAGGTAAATGAGAGTAAGCATTGAGTTTTTGTTTCTTTTGGCGACGACTAATCAATATTTGGTTTAATACTTGAGAAGCTGCAACTAATATACAAAGAACATATATACCTATGTTTTGAGCGGAGAAAAAAGCTCCGCTTCTTCCTGAAAATAAATCTACCCCTAAAAATCTTTGGGAAAAATCACCAAAATTTAGTGGATAAGTTACAATTTCACCACTAGAGGTAACACCACTTACTGTAAAAGGTATTCTTCTTAATGTTTGATAAAATGCTAAGAAAATTGGCAATTGTAGTAGTGGTCCTAAACAACCACCAATACCTAGTCCATATTTCTTATAAAGTTGCATCATTTCCATTTGTTTACGTCGAGCAGATTCTGGATCAGTTCTTCCTTGATATCTTTTTTCTATCTTTTCTTGATCGCCTCTCATCAACTCCATTTTCATCGACATATCATTAGTCTTTGCATAAATAGGCCACGCTATAGTTCTAATTATTAATGTTGCAAGTATTATAGCAACAGCATAATTTCCAAATGCAACACTATGACCTAAACACCATAATAAAGCAGTCATAGGCCAAACAAGAAAATCCCAAAATCGAGAAAACCCAATTATAGGAGCTTCTTGCGCAGCACTATTGCCGGCACATGCACTTAGCGTTAATAATACAAAAAGTAAACTTGCGATGATTAGATACTTATATTTTTGGTTCATTCTAACTCCTCGAAAAGTTTTCTCAATTCCTGACTTTTTTCCTCAAAAGTCTTTTTTGGTGCTTCACAAGATATTATGACTACCACCCTATAGCCTAATACTTTTTCTTTGATAATTTTCGAAACTATCTCTCTTGCCACTCTTTTTTCATAATTTCTTACTGGCGAAGAGCCTGTCTTTCTTGATACTGAAAAGGCGATTTCAAATCTTAGGTATTTAATATAAGCTAAACTATAAACGCCACCTTTAATTCGTTTATGTTTGCTCTTAAACAACTGTGTAATTTTAAAATTTTCTTTAAAACTATATTGTCGATTCATATTAAACACAAAAGAAAACATTAACTCATATTATGAGTTTTTATACTGTTAACTCTTGTCTCCCTTTTTTTCTTCTTCGTGCCAAAACTCTTCTTCCACCAACAGTTTTCATCCGTGATCTAAAGCCATGGTCTTTCTTTCTTTTTCTTTTGTTTGGTTGAAACGTCCCTATTTGTTTCATAAAATCCTCCTCAAACACTATTTATTATATCACTAGAATGAAGATTTTGCATTATAAAAACAAAAACTCATATTTTTTATAAATATTTGTTTAAATTTCTTTAATAGTACTAGTTCATTGATATATATACAATTCAACTTTATGACTCATAATATAAATATATCTTCTTTATTAAAGACAATTAGTGCTCATTTGTGGTTATTTGTAATGTTGATAAAGATGAGTGAACAAACAACTTTTCAATTATAAATTACTCTTTGTAATCAAATTCTTTGAATAGTGGATTTTTAAAAATGATTACCTAATAATAATTATTCAGTATACCCCCATATAACTAACATATTATTAGGATTCCAGTTTAAATCCCATGAGCTTGGTAAACTATCAACTTCACAATATATAATGAGATTATCAAATGTTGCGAATGTATTTGGCCCAATAATTTCTACACTTTTTGGAATGTATATTTTAGTTAAACTTATACAATTGCTAAATGTTTCAGAACTGATCCAGTAAAGTTGCCTAGAGAGATATAAATTTGATAAACTTTCACAATTGAAAAACATATATTGAGATAAATATACAGCACTTAATAAACTAATACTAACAAGATTTTTACAATTCATAAAAACATTAGGACGAAAGTATGTAGCAAGAGTAACAACTACAGTGGTGATTGATTTAGGAATGTAATATGTAGTTCCTTGATAAGTAAACTCTCCTCCATAATAAGAACCTCGTTCAAAGAGTTTACCAAATGTTTCATTAATATAAGGAATTGTTATACTAGTTAAATTTGTACAACCACCAAAAAGATAGTCACCCATTATATATATTACACTATCAGGTATTATAATGCTAGTCAAACTAGTGCAAAATAAGAATACAGAACTCCCAAGTTTTAGTAAACTATTTGGTAAAATTATTTCTTCTAAATTATAACAATAAGCAAAACAACTACTCTCAATAAATTCTAACCCAAAAGGTAAAACAATATTATTTAAATTTTCACAACCAGCAAAAGCCATTTGTTCAATAGTTTTTAAACATTTTGGTAAATATATATATTCTAAATTATAACATCCTTGAAAAGCACTACTACCAATTCTCTCTATGTTATCTGACAAAATTATATTTTTTAAGCTTATACAGTCTATAAAATTTAATGCATAGATTTCTTCAGCATATACTTCAACTGTTTCTAATGAAAGTGGTATATAATATCTAAATAAAGAATCAATATATTGTCCATCTTCATAAAATTCTTCACCAAAAATATATCCAAAATGAAAGTATTCTTCTGTGTTTATTTTACTCCCCCCAACAAAGGGAATACTAATTCTGTTCAAATTTGTACAACCACTAAATGCTCCCAATCCTATTTCAATTACACTTAAAGGTATATAAACACTTTCAACAAATGTTCTATTAATAAACGCTTGCGATGAAATAACATGTACTCCATATGGAATTACTATATCTTTTTCTTTTCCTAAATATTCTAAAATTACTACATTAGATAGAACAATTTCATACTCATATAATTCCAATAATTTATCGACAGGATTATACTCAAAAATATCAGACCACTCAGATTCAATATTATTTTTCACAGCTTTTACTTTAATACAATACTCTCTAATATCCATTAAAATAGATAAATCAAATTTATTAGTAGAAACTGTATATACAATATCTTCAATATTAACAATATAACTACTAGCTTTACTCACTTTATCCCATGATAGTAAGGCATCATTTTCTTTCAAGTTCATAGGTGGTGTTATACTATTATTTAATAAATCACAACTCGACATAAAACATAGAAAAAATGCTATTCCTATATAAATTATAAATCTTTTCATTTTATCTCCTTCTTGCGAATAAATTCAACCATATAATTATTAAAAACTCTTAATAAATAAGAATTTATTCAAAATACTAATTTAAATTATCAAAGTTTTGTTGGTAATCCTTTGTGTATAATTTATTGTTGTGATAATAGTGGATAGATACATATAAGGTAGTAGGGCTAAAACTATAGGGAATAACAGCGGATCTGTTTGAATTAATATTATTTAATCCATCATATCCATATAAAGCTAAAACAGGTAATAGTTTAGTTTCTTTTTTTCCATTTTTTGTTGTTACATCACCTTTTACCCAAACTTGATAATCAATATGAGCTTTTGTATTTTTAGTTTTTAAATCTTCAATATTATTGGGATTAAATGTTAAATAAGTTCTTAAAGTATGATTTGCACTAGCAGAAACTTTCCTCACAGTAAAGTTAAATATATTAACTCCATCTACAAACATAGACCCATCTAAAGGAGCATAATTTTTTTCTCCTTTAAATTGAATAAATTTCTCTTCAGTTTCAACATAATAGAAGGAAGGATTAATAGTTTCCAATGTATAAATAATTTGAGTTCTAATTTTATTTATTCCTTCATGAAGTTCACTAGAAGTTGAGAGATTAGTTTGCCCAGAAGTTGTTTTAGCATTATTAGTCGCAATAGCAACATCACCTTTATTATTAAATTCAATTATAGAATAGCGTAATGAAGTAAATTCCTCACTAACAATTCTTATATAATAAGTATAATCTGTTTTAACATAGACATTTCCATCCATAGTTACAACACAACCAACTTCAACATTTGAAGCGAAAGATGTTTCATAAAGTACATGTTCAAATCTTCCTTCACTTAATATCTTAGAGACTAAATTTCCTTTTGTAGAATAGGCAGCAATAGTTAAAGTAAATGTTGTTAAACAAATAAATGTGTATAAAGCTAAAAGAAGAATTAAGAATGATCTATTAACTCTTTCCGGAAAATTTAAGAATGTTTTTGGTTGCTCTTTCATATATGACCTCTATATATTGTACCAAATTTTAAATTATTTGCAACAATAATGTAAGATTTAATTAAAAATGATATAATTAAGCATGAATGAATTACAAATTCAAAACACATCACCACAGCAATTAATCGCAACTGCTAAAAAAAGAAGAACGAAAAAGATTATTCTATATACTTCTTTAAGTGTTTTAATTGTAGGAAGTTTAATATGCGGTTTTGCTTTTGCAACTCCCGCTGCCTTTAGTACAGCACTAGCTGCAACAACTCCCTTTTTATGGAAAATAGGAACTGCAGGAGCTGTAGCATTGGGAGGAAAAGCTCTAATTAATAAAATACTAAAAGGAGATAATAAAAAATTAAAATTTCTAGCTTTAATCATAATAAAATTAATTGTGTTAGCATTGATATATGTTTTATTTAAAGACACCCAAACTTTAAAACGCTTAGGAATATCCTTTACTATATGTGCTACAATTGGTTTAATTGAATTCTTTATTGATATATTTAACTCTATTTCAGCAGAAAACAAAAAGAAAGAAATTCTAAAATTAGAAAATGTTTCTCAAGAAGAAATTGATAAAGCTATGGATGAAACTATAATAAAAGAAAAAAATAAAACAGATACCTTAGTAATAAATTTAATTATTACCATATGTTTCTTTATAATTGGAATAATATTACTGGTGATATAAAATGTTTCTTTCTACTAAAAAAAACAAATTTAACAAACTTTTCCAACAAATAAAGTCTTTAGAATTAATAAACTCATGTCCCCAAGAAAAATATGACGAAATATCCTTATTGTGCGAAACAATAATTAAAAAAGAAAAGAATCCTTTGTCAAGAGCTTATTATGAAAGGAAATTATTAATTTTTAATTCGACCTCCAAACCACATGAAAGAGTTTTATTTACTGATGTTGTGGGTTTGGAAGATATAAAAGCTTTGGTCAAAAAAAATATAATAATGAAGCTAAAACATCCAGAGATTTATAATAAATATAATTCAAATAAAAATATAAATGGAATATTATTGTTTGGACCTCCAGGAACTGGGAAAACACTAATTGCGAAAGCAATAGCAGGAGAAACTAATGCGACATTATTTTTAATTAAAATAAGTGATATTTATTCTAAATGGTATGGCGAAAGTTCTAAAAACTTAAATGCTATATTTGAAAAAGCAAAAAATTGTTCTCTATCTATAATATTTATAGATGAAATAGATGGATTATTAGCAAGTAAAGAAGAAAGTGGCGAAGAACATAATACCATTGTAAATTCTTTTCTTCAACAAATAGGTGGATTTCTAGAAAATAATAGTAATATAATTTTAATTGGAGCTACTAATTATCCATGGAAGATTGAAAAGGCAGTGTTAAGAGCAGGAAGATTTTCAGATCAATTTTATGTAAGACTACCAAATGAAGAAGAAAGATTATTAATGATAAAAAAAGAATTGAATAATATTGAATTAGATAAAGATATTGATTTAAGTTGGGTTGCTAATTTTACGAAAGGAGCTAGTGGAGCAGAAATAAGTGAAATGATGGAAAAAATAAAAATCGAATTAGCTTATAACTCAATTTTACACAATACAACTCCACTACTAACTAAACCTTACTTTCAAATGGGTAGAAAATTATTAAAAAGAAATACTACTGAAGAGATGTTATCAAATTATGAATCTTTTGATAAACAAGGAAAAGCTAGTGGTGCTATAATAGACAACACAATTACAAATGTATCTTACGGAATGAGGAAGTTTTTTAAATCATTGTTTAAAAAGAAAAATAAAGAATAATATGTTATACTAATTTAGAGAGGACACAAATGTTATCAGATATTGAAATAAACAAAAATTCTAATAAAATAGAGTTGGAAAAATTAATAAAAAAATATAATATAAAAAAAGAAGAATTATTTTTATATGGAAAATACATGGCTAAATTAGAACCAAGTATTTTTGATAGATTAAACCAAAAGAAAGACCAAAACTTAGTATTAGTTACTGCAACAACCCCAACTCCATCCGGAGAAGGGAAATCAACTATAACAATTGGATTAGTTGATGCATTAAATAAATTAGGATATTTAACTATTGGAGCTATTAGAGAACCATCCTTGGGACCTGTATTTGGTGTTAAAGGAGGAGCTGCAGGAGGAGGGTATGCTCAGGTAACACCTATGGATAGTTTTAATCTGCATTTCACAGGAGATATGCACGCTATAACTAGTGCAAACAATTTAATCTCCGCTTGCATTGATAATTCTTTATACTTTAACAATCCTCTTAACTTAGATCCTAATAATATTGTTTGGAAAAGATGTATTGATTTAAATGATAGAAGTCTAAGAAAGGTTCATGTAGGTTTACACTTACCTGCAGAAAAACCTAGATATGACAATTTTAATATAACAGCAGCATCTGAAATAATGGCGGTACTATGTTTAGCAACATCATTGACTAATCTAAGAGAGCGCTTAAACAATTTAACTATAGGATACACTTATACAAATGAACCAATAACTGTTAAAGATTTAAAAATAGTAGGATCTTTATTAGTTTTATTGAAAGAAGCATTTAAACCTAATCTAATACAAACTCTAGAGAATAATCTAATAATAGCTCACGGAGGACCTTTTGCTAACATAGCTCATGGATGTAATTCTATTCAAGCAACCAAACTAGCACTAAAACTCGCCAAATATACAATTACTGAAGCAGGTTTCGCATCAGATTTAGGAGCAGAGAAGTTTTTAGATATAAAATGTCGCGAAGCAAATATAAATCCATCTTTAGTAATTATAGTCACAACAATAAAATCATTAAAATATCATGGTGGAAAAGAATTAAAGGACTTAAAAGAAGAAGACTTAAAATGCTTAAAAAAAGGATTTAGTAATTTACAAAGACATATAGACATAATGAAAAAATTCAAACTTAACTATATTGTGTGTTTAAATAAATTCTATACAGATACACTAAAAGAAATTAATCTACTAAAGAATTATTGCGAGGAAAACCAAGTAAAAATGGCTGTCAGTGAGAGTTTTAGTAAAGGAGGAGATGGTGGAATTGACTTAGCTAAACTTGTTGTAGATACAGCAAAAAAAACCAAAGTTAAATACACTTATAATTTAACAGATAAAATTGAAGATAAAATTAAAAAAATCGCAAAAAATATTTATGGAGCTAGGCAAGTAATCTTCTCTGAAGAAGCAAAACGATATATTGATTATTTAAATTCGTCAATTTATAAGGATTTCTATGTTTGTATTGCTAAAACCCAAAATTCATTATCTGATGATCCAAATGCATTAGGAGCTCCTACAAATTTTAATATTTATGTAAAAGAAATACGAGTTTGCAGTGGAGCTAAATTTATTGTGGTAATCGCAGGAACTATTAATACAATGCCAGGTTTAAGCCAAAAACCTTTAGCTACAATTATTGAACTAGATGAGGAAGGTAATATTCACAATCTATCATGAGTTACGAATACTTTTTACAAGCTAAAGATTTATATTTAAAACAAATAGACAATCCAAACGATCTAACAAAAATGTTTGATAGCGTTTTCGCTTTTTCTCATTCAGAAAAAAATGTTTTGTATTTAATTTGTGATAATCCCTTAGAATGTTTTAAATTAAATAAATTTTTTGCGAACGAATTAAGTAAAGTTTTAAAAAAAGTTGGAATAAACATTGCATTTAAATTTATAGATAAACCTATTATTGATGAAGAACCTATTTATAAACCACAAATACAAGAAATTGTGTTTAAATCAGAATATAGTTTTGATAATTTTGTTATAGGAGAAAACAACGAATTTGCTTATGAAAATGCTAAAAAATGTGCGAGAGGAGAAGCTATGGGAACACTCCTTTATATTTATGGTGGAGCAGGGTTAGGAAAAACACACTTACTTATGGCTATTGGTAACTATATGAACCATTATAATAAAAATAAGCAAATATTTTATTTTTCCTCTTTAACATTCATCACAGAATATTTCAACGCTTCAAAAAAAGGTGATTTTGATTCTTTTAAACAAAAATATTATAACTCTTATGATGTAATATTAGTAGATGATATCCAGTTACTAGAAGCAAGAAAAAAATCAGAAGAAGAGTTCTTTCAATTGTTTGAATATTACTCTGCTAATAAAATGAATATAATAGTTACTTCTGATAAAATTGGAAAGGATTTAGATTTGCACACTAGACTAAAATCTCGTTTAGGTTGGGGTATATCAACTTTAATAGAAAAGCCAAACTTGATTTTACGAAAAAACATTCTAAAATCTAAAATAAATTTATATTATAAAGATGTTATTAAGAATGATGAATTTGTAATAAATGAAATAGCTCCATATATAGATTCAAATGTTAGAGAATTAGAAGGTGCATTACACAGTGTAATATCCTATATCACAACTTTTAATTTACCTCTCTCGAAAGAAAATATAGCTTTAGGGTTAGAACAAGTTTTATCTAAAAATCAAATAAATATGAAAAAAAGTTCCTTCTTTTTTGATTTGCTAAAAGAAAAAATTTGTCAATATTTTAAAATATCCTTAGATGATTTAATGAGTGATTCAAGAAATAATGAATTTGCTTATCCAAGACAGTTATATTCTTATATTTTAAGAAAACATTTTAAATCTCAAATAATTGAAATATCAAATAGTTTAAATAAAAATCATTCAACAATAATATACTATAATAAAAATATAAATGAAAAAATAAAGAAAAATAAAAATATAAAAGATGATTATAATGAATTAATAAAACTAGTAAGTTGAATTACTAATTAACTTACCAACATGTTATAATAATAATAGAAGTAATAATTCTAAATAAATAAAAAGGAGAATAAAAAATGAAAATAAAAATTGAAAGACTAGAATTAATTAATAGATTAAATAAAATTAGTAAAGCTATATCTACTAATACACCAAGACCAATATTAAAAGCTATAAAAATTGAAGCATTAAATGAAAGAATAGTTTATACTGCATTTAATGATGATATAGGTATACAAACTTATTCAAATGATAAAGAAAAATTTTCTATCTTAGAAGAGGGTGTTTGTTTAGTTTTTGGAGAAAGATTGATTAATGTTGTAATTAGAATGGAAAATAAATATATAGATATTGATGATATGGAAAAATCCTTTTTATCTGTATATGATGAAAAATCAAAAAATCAAATAGCTACATTTAATACTGAATTATATCCATTGATAAATTTTACAACAAATGAAAGTGAAAAATGGTTTGAAATAGAAAGATTTGAAGAAAAAATAAAAAAAATAATATTTTTAGTTGATCAAAATAGCAAAAATGATGTTTTAAAAGGATGTGATATTAAAGTTAAAGATGGTAATTTGTATTTGATGGCTACAGATTCATATAAAGCTGGAATTTATGTAACTAAAATTGATACATTAAAAGAATATGAGTTTGTAATACCTGGTATTAATTTAGATCATTATATAAGTATAGTAGAAAAGGAAGATAAAACAACAAAAGTTTATTTATCTTCAGAAAAATTAATAATAAAAAATGAAAACACTAGTTTCCAATCAAGAATTATTAATGGTTCATATCCCTTTAATGGAATTATTAAACATTTAGATATAGAAATAGTTTGTTCAGTAAAAGTAGATAAAGAAGAGTTATTAAAAGCTATTGATAGATCTAGTGTTTTAAGAAGTGATAATAATGAAACTGTAAAAATTGAAATTAAACAAAATAAACTAACAATAATGAATAAAGATGATAAAGGTTTATTTAATGAAGATATAGAATTAAATGAAAAGATAGGGGTAGATATTATTATAAATCTTAATCAAAAAAAGTTACAATCAATAATAAGTTCTTTTGATAGTAAGGTTATTAATTTAAAAAGTGCAGGGTTTAACAAAGTTTTAATTGTAGATAGTGACAAAGATGTTGAATTAAAACATATTATAATGCCATTATTGAAATAAGAGTGTAAAAAAAACGGGTAATTTATTTATCCGTTTTTTGTAAGATTAAGATTTACAAATATTTCATTTAAAATATTTTCAATCTCTTTTTTACTATCATTGTCAGCCCTTGAAAGTAAAACTTTTAATTTTATTGTTCCATCACTAAGTTTTTCTTCTTCAATTTTTGATTTTTCTTTTTGTTTTTTTAATATTTCAACTTCATCATACACTGAACAACCTAAATCTTGTAAATTTTTTATACCAGCTATTTCTTTTAAAGGTGGAAGTATTTTAGCATTAGGGGATAAAGCTTCTACTTGTAAAAGTAATTCAGAATATGAAGTTTTTGCAGCTCTTTTAATCTTACTATATCCATTTGGAAGAATATACTTAATTTTATCAACATCAATCCCTGTATCTACAAAGTATTGAATAGTGTTTCGATAACCATGTAGAGCTAAAGTGTCTAAACCTACAATTAATATCACATCATCAGAAAATTCAAGTAAAGTTTCGGTTAATCTTGAAGAAGATGGTGGGAAATCTATAAAAATATAATTAAAATATTTACTACATTCATCTAATATACTCTCAATTTTCTTTTCTTCTTTCTTTCCTACATTCAATTTCCTTGATAATGTATCTGTGTTTAAGGTTTTTACTAAATATAAATCTAAATCTTCTCTCACACCTATCATAATATCACCTAACTCAGCCTCTTCAGCTATTAAATGTTCTAAAAAGTTATCTGATTGATCATCTATTTTTTCTGCACATCCATAAATTGGGAATATACTATTTTGATCATCAATACTAATAATTAAAACTTTCTCTCCTTTTTTAGCATAATAATGAGCTAAATATCCTAAAATTGTGGTTTTACCAACCCCACCTTTCTTACAAAAAACTGAAATAACTCCCATAATTAAAATCCTCCTCTGTCTAGTTTTTCAATTACAGCTATTTCGATATATTCACTTATTTGCATATCAGAATCAAAAGCAGCTTTTTTTAAGCGTCTTCTTAGCTTTTTTTCCATAGTAGCTGTATACTTAACTCTTTCATCTTTTTT
>Ga0123353_10006676_pt1 | contig 15436 bp, 11 predicted proteins | sample TergutLab28metaG_3_FD_92763 | JGI IMG/M metagenome (GOLD analysis project Ga0123353, IMG submission 92763) | Labiotermes labralis P3 segment gut microbial communities from Petit-Saut dam, French Guiana - Lab288 P3 | ecosystem: Host-associated > Arthropoda: Insects > Digestive system > Gut ... | reverse complement strand
GATTTTCTGGCGTTTGTCGGTCAGTTTATTTTTGAACGAAAACCAAAGGTCATCGTCGAATGCAGCAGTGGATTGTCAACACTTGTCATTGCATCTTGCTTGAAAGAGAGAGAGGCAGAAACCGTATTTATCTCGTTGGAACACAAGTACGATTACTATAAGAAAATTAATGTATTATTGCGGGAATACGAACTGTCCAAGTATACCAGTGTTTACTACGCTCCGCTCACAGAGTTTCGCTTCGGCAATCAATGTTGGAATTGGTATGATTGGGAACATTTTGGCAGTAAGACAGACAATAGAATGCAGAGCAATTTCTTCTTACTCGAACACCGGAAATCATGAGACGACGACAATTTTTGCAATGGAGTGGTACAGGCTTCTTCGCATCCATCCCCTTCTTACAAGATTCCGAACCACTTCGGGCAGCGGACTTGGGTGCAAAGGTTGGCACCTCCGAACTCGAAGCGGATGTCGTTATCATCGGCGGAGGACTCGGCGGATGTGCCGCTGCACTCGCTGCTCTGCGCAATGGACTGAACGTCGTCATGACCGAAGAAACAGATTGGATCGGCGGACAACTGACTTCCCAAGGAGTACCGCCCGATGAACACCAATGGATTGAAACACACGGTGCAACCGCCCTTTACCTCAAATTGCGACAGGAAATTCGGGAATACTATCGCCGGTACTATCCCCTGACCGATGTCGCACGGGCAAGACCAAACTTGAATCCCGGCGATGGCAGTGTCTCGCGGCTCTGCCACGAACCCCGAGTGGCGTTGGCGGTGTTGCTGAATCTATTCAGCCCCTATTTCAGTTCGGGGCGTTTTACTTTGTTGCTGAACCATCGGGCAATCGGAGCCGAGGTCGCGGGGGACACGGTAAAGACCATCAAAGTCCGCCATCGGCAACATGGCAAAGAGTATACCCTGAAGTCTCCGTACTTTATCGATGCCACAGAATTAGGGGACCTGCTGCCGCTCACGGGAACGGAATTCCGAATGGGTTCGGAATCGAAGTCGGAAACCCATGAGTTTCATGCTCCAGAAAAGGGTAGTCCTAAAAATCATCAGGCTTTCACGGTCATCTTTGCAATGGACTACGACAAGGAAGGGAACCACGTTATCGACAAGCCCGCCGAATATGATTTTTGGCGAGATTTCGTTCCAGAGATGACTCCGCCTTGGCCCGGCAAACTACTGAACATGACGTATTCCAAGCCGGACACCTTGGAACCGCTGACCTTGGGATTTCACCCCGAAGGTATTCGAACGCCCACTCCAAATATGTGGCTCTATCGCCGAATTATCAACCAGAACAATTTTGTGCCGGGAACACACCGAGGCGACATTACCATTGTCAATTGGCCCCAAAACGATTATTTGCTCGGCAATCTGGATGGTTCGGAAGAGGAATTCAATCAGCACGTCACGAGGGCAAAACAGTTGAGTCTCTCGCTGTTCTACTGGCTGCAAACGGAAGTGCCCCGCCCCGATGGCGGGCAAGGCTGGGCAGGACTCCGGTTTCGTGGCGACATTTTGGGAACAGACGACGGCATGGCAAAATATCCTTACATTCGTGAGTCCCGACGAATCAAGGCACTCTTTACCGTTCTCGAAGAACATGTCGGCAAGGAGCAACGTGAATCGATCACCAGCAAGACGGAAGAATTGGGAACACCCTTTTTCGACAGTGTCGGTGTCGGTTATTATCGGATCGACTTACATCCCAGCACTGGCGGAGTCAATTACATTGATTTCGCCTCACTCCGTTTTCAAATTCCTTTGGGGGCTTTATTGCCACAACGAATGATCAACTTGCTCCCTGCCAATAAAAATATTGGCACGACACACATCACCAACGGCTGTTACCGTCTCCATCCCGTGGAATGGAACATTGGCGAATCGGCGGGAATGTTAGTCGTTTTTGCTCGGGAAAAGAAGGTACCGCCTCGCGCCGTGCGAGAAAAACCGGAACTGTTAAACGAATTTCAAAACATGATCCGGGCACAAGGAATCGAAACCCATTGGCAACAAGGGTAGACCCGGAGCGTTTCTCAAACAGTGGCGGAGTGCTATTCCTTCCGGCATTGGGGAACAACGCGACGTTGTCCCTTTCTGGCAAATGCTCCCGGTTAGCCCCGGATCGCGTCAAAAATCCCTTCTTTGTTGCCGTTCTGCGATGAAGGAACAGAGTTGGCGGTAGAGGGCAACAACCTCCGGGACGGTCGATTGGGATAGAGCGATCATTCCATGTCCAGCCATATAATGGGCAACAGCGGCTTCCTTCCATACGCCCTCCTTCTCGAAACCATCGATGTAACCTGCCAAACGCCTTGCAAAATTTTTCGTGTCGCTCATCACTCGCTCATCCCACTCCATTTCCATGCCCATTCCACGCTGCTTGGCAAACCGACACGCCTCTTCCACCCGTCCGTCGGGAACGTCCAACTTGAAAAAGTAATTCGGTTGCTGATACGCAACGTCAAAACCGAGGTCTTTCCAAACATTGCTCCCCGGCGACCTCCACCACGGAATCCAGTAGAACCGTTTATCGTGACGATGAATGTACTTGCTGACTGCCTGCATTAACTCCTTATCCGAATCGCCCATTTCTTCGGCGGTCCAATAGAACCCGGCAAGTTCGAGATGTTGATACCCCTCCTTTTTCCAACGTTCCAATAACATGTCGATGAACCATTGGACGGCGGCTATTCGATCCTCGGTATTGCTGTAGTCCAGTGCTTTGCCGTTCAGTTCTCCCCAGTTTTCCGTTTGTACAATCGGCTCCGGCAGTGTCAACACCACTCGTCGGGGACGCGGCGGCGCACCGAGCCGCTCGATGGTTTTTCCGAGAGCTTGGTCGAGAGCATCGACCGACTTGCCTTTTTCAAAAATACGTTCCAGAAACCAAAGTTGGTTCTCTTTTGTGGAGGGTTTGGCACCATAACCCTTGGCGAACATAAAACCGGTATTGCTTTTGAATTCGATGAACAGAAAGCCATCGAAGAGCCACTCTTCTTTTTGGGTTTCCGGATTTGTCCAGGTCAGATACGACGTGAATTGTTCCGGTGTCCAATCAATGCGGTGCGTTCCTCCTTGATAGAGGAGTGCAAGATCAACAATCCCGCCGGTTTGTGGAGCGGCGGGCGGCATATAAGCCGGCTCCGATGCGGAAAGAGGCAGATGCCCCAAAACACCCGAAATGATAAAGATAAAACAGCAGCGAAAAAAAGACATGAGAGAATCTCCTGTGGGGTATCTGGTGTGTCCCTGCGACAAACACCCGCCATTGTAACGTTGTCTATCGGAAAATCAATGCAGGACATGTTTCGACACGCGCGGGTGCCAGTTGGTGATGACGCGCCTCGGTATACCGGAGCCGGTTGAAAATTCCGCAAGCCGTTTGTTTTAGCCCGACAACGAGAGACCCGAAGCAACCCGAGGCGGCTGAACGAGGGCGCATGCGAAAAATGACCCGCTCCGGGTCTATCACACCCAAGCGTACAATATTTCCGACATCGTTTGACCGATCACCGTTATTGACTATTCGGTCATCACGGCGTAGAATGTGCCTTGCATCATTGAACATAATCCAAGGAACAAATCATGCCAAACATCAACAGACGATCCTTTTTGAAAAATTCCGCCCTGACCGTGGGCGGTGCCTTTGCGTTTTCCAGTCCCGCAGTCAGTACAACGGCATCGGGGCAAATTTTAGGTGCCAATGACCGTGTCCGCATTGGCTTTGCCGGTGTCGGCTCACGAGGCGGTGCCCTGATCAACGAGTTCGGAAAAATCGACAATGTGGAAGTGGCGTACATCGTCGATGCCGATCTGAACAACGTGACAAAACGAGTCGGCGAAATCGCCGAGAAAACCCGGAAAACTCCCAAAGGAGCGCAAGACATTCGAGTCATGCTCGAAGACAAGGACATTGATTGTGTCGTCATTGCGACCATTGATGTCTGGCATTCCTTGCAAACCATCTGGGCTTGTCAGGCGGGCAAAGATGTTTACGTGGAAAAGCCAGTCAGCCACCGGCTCTTCGAAGGACGCAAATGTGCCGAAGCCGCCCAAAAGTACAATCGACTGGTTCAGCATGGAACCCAACGCCGTAGCGAAGATGGTTGGGCAAAAGTTGCCGCGGCGGTGCAGAAAGAGAAGTACGGAAAACTCGTCGCCGTCAAAGTATACGCCAATCGTCCACGCGGTCCGCTTGGCTTCAAGCCGATTCAACCGGCACCGGCGAACCTTAATTGGGAACAGTGGCTCGGACCCGCGCCGGTCATGGATTACCACGCCAATCTTCACCCGTACAACTGGCATTGGTTCTGGGATACCGGAAACGGTGAGATTGTGAACAACGGTGTTCACTTTTTCGATCTGTGCCTCTGGGCGTTGAACAAAACACATCCCAAAAGCGTCATGTCCTTCGGGAGTCGCTTCGTCAAAGACCCGGCAAACAATTACAAAGATCAAGCACAAACGCCGACGATCCTGTTTGCACTCTACGATTTCGACGGCATTCCGGTCATCCATGAAACGTGCAATATTGCCGGTCCCAGAGACAAATGGAACCCGCTTGAAACAACCGAGTTTTACACCGAAAAAGGTGTCCTTCGGGGAGACACCTTCATTCCGAACGGGGGAGCACCGGAAAAAGTCGAAATCGACTATGTCAAACCGTCTCCCGGAGGTCCCTTTGCCAACTTCATTAACGCTGTTCGGAATCGCAACTCGGTTCCGCTCAATGCCCCGATCTCGAAAGGATACCATTCCGCTTCGATTCCTCATTGGGCGAATGCGGCGTACAAAACCGGCAAACGTGAATCGTTCAAGACGTGTCGTGAGAAAATGGGGGACAATCCTTTCCTTCAGGAAACGATAGACAAAGTCGCTGCCAACTTTAAGGAAGTCTTCGGGGAAAGCGTCACGATTGATGACGTGCCATTCCAGATTTCCGAAAAGCTGTTGATCGATGCCGAAAAGGAGCAGTTCATCAACAACCCGGAAGCCAACCAGTTCCTCACTCGAGTTCCGCGACAGCCGTTTGCGATTCCCGATCAAGTGTGATCGAAAAAGAGGTAAGCCCTTTCACCCCTCACCCCTCCCCCCTCCCCCCCTCGCCCAGTGGGAGAGGGGGGAGAGGGAAAGAAATTCGGAAACGACCCATTTGTTCCTGTTTGCGTATAGTTTTTTGCCCAGTATGTTTTTTAACCCTCCACCCCACAGAAACCATGAAACGATTACTCATTTGTTTGCTCCTTCCCTTCCTTGGCACTTCGCTTTTTGCGAATGAACCGTTTCGATTAGGCATTATCGGAACGACGACCTCTCACGTTCCGGCGTTCACCAAATTGTTCCACGCCCCAGATGCCACCGCGCCGATTGCGGGCTTTCGCGTTGTCGCCGCTTATCCCGGGGGAATGCCCGACAATCCCAGCAGTTGGAGTCGCGTCGAACAGTACGCCGACGAACTGGAAAAACAAGGTGTCAAACTATTTTCGACGATTGAAGCGATGTTGCCGGAAGTGGACGGCATCCTTCTGGAAAGTGTGGACGGCAGACCACATCTCGAACAAGCCAAGCCCGTGATCGCTGCCGGAAAGCCTCTCTTCATCGATAAGCCGATGGCTGCTAGCCTTGCCGATGCGTTGGAAATTTTCCGATTGGCAGACGAGAAAAAGGTGCCGGTCTTTTCCTCGTCGTCGCTCCGTTTTGCCGCTGGATTCCAAAAGATGCGAAACGAGCAGCCGCTGGGAAAAATCCTTGGTGCGGACGCTTGGAGTCCTAGTGCCCTCAACGACAAGCATCCTGATCTGTTTTGGTATGGCATTCATGGTGTCGAAACACTGTTTACGCTGATGGGACCTGGTTGCCAGACGATTCAGCGCACGCAAACGGACGGCACCGAACTTATCGTCGGCGTTTGGGATGGAGGTCGCATCGGCACCTTTCGCGGAATGCGAACTGGCAAACCGGGCTATGGAGCGGTCGTCTTCGGCGAAAAGGGGAACGGTGATGCAGGAACCTACGATGGCTACAAATCGCAGGTCGAAGAAATCTGCAAATTTTTCCGAACAGGCATCTCACCGATTGATCCGCAAGAAACAATCGAGATATTCGCCTTCATGGAAGCTGCTGACGTGAGCAAAGTCAATGGCGGCAAGTCTGTTTCCATTGCCGAGACCATCGCACAAGCGAAAGCCGAAGTGTCGATCCCCGTGAGTTTGCAGGTTTCGCCGAACGGTGCTCTTCAGATGAACGGCAAAGCCATCGAACTCAATAAGTTGGCAGAAACGCTTGATGCAATGATCGCTGGCAAATCGAACCACCGTGTAAAAGTCATTCTCCGTGCGGAAAAGGGCACATCGCACGAAACCGTCCTGTCCGTTTGTAACAACTTGGGCAAAGCGATGCTCGCCAATTTTTTGTACGAGAGATAGACCCGGAACGGGTCATTTTTCGCATGCGCCCTCGCTCAGCCACCTTGGGTCTCTCGTTGGCTACTCCGCATATTGCAACAGGTGCGACAGGCGGATTTGTTCGAGTTTGTCTGCGAAGCCGCCGTCTTTGCCTGCCATCTGGTAGTAGGGAATATCTTTCACCACGATGCCATCGACGGAACCGCCGGTGTTCACCAATTTTCGATAGACATCCTCCATGGCTGCCAGAACCGTTTCCCCCTGCCGGACACAGAGCAACGTCGAATCGGTACTCGCAGCCATAATGAGCGACTCCGCCGCATTGGCGACCGGGGGAAGCACCACTAAAATCAGTGCGTAATCCTGCTCCAACGAATCGAGTAATTCCCGAAAAAGACCCCCGCCTAAAAGTTCGTAGGGGGTCACGTCCAACTGCCCCGCCGAGAGAAGATGCAAGTTCGGTTCGCGTTCGTTCTGGACCACCGCTTCTCCAAGACGGTTACGGAACGACAGCACATCCGCCAAGCCGACCCCTGCCTCTTCGTTGCCAAACAAGAGATGCAACCGACCCACCCGCATGTCGCCATCGATCAATAGCACATTGCCCGATTTCATTTGCGCCATGGCAACGGCAATCTGAACGGCAAGGAACGTTTTGCCATCATCCCCCGCAACGCTCGCAACGGAGAGTGTGCGGCATGAACGGAAAGGATCGCTCAGCAGGAGATGGGTACACCAATTGTGAACGCTTTCCCGATACCTTGCCAGCCGCTTGCGGAACGTTGCTCCGTGAATCCACGAAACCGGCGGTTCCATGATTTCGCCGATCAGCACTTGTGGAATAGAGCGACGAACCTGTGAAACGTGATACAGACGAGGTTTCAGCCGTTCTACCGCGATACTCAACAACAACGGGAAAAAGGAAAACATGGTGGCTCCCATCCCCACAACCACGACTTGCCGCAACCGATTCGGCTCCGAACGGGCTGCTCGCGACAATGGGACAATTTGCCCCGGTGCCTTCTGTTCGTTGCGCATGGAAGTAAGTCGTTCTTCGATCTGGTCTAACACTTTGTTGTTTCGTTCGAGTTGGGTGATTTCGAATGACGCATCAACAACGTTTGTCGAACGATCAACATTTGCCAGGAGTTGGTCTTTGTATCTCTGCTCTAACGTTTCCACCAAAATTTTCTGTGCCCGGATCATTTGTTCAATCGTGAATATTTGTATCTCTTCCTGGGCTTGGAAATTGGCGAGGATTGCGCTCGTTCTGTTTCCGTCCGCATCCTGCATGAGCTTTCTCATTCTGTCATCCATTTCCTTAATTTCCCGGTCGAGCCGCTGAACCCGAGCGTCCTTTTCCGGTGCTGGGGACGTTTTCGCCATCGCATCTCGTTGCTGTTGGAGTTCCTGCTTGTCGGCGTTGGCACGTGCAAGGTCGGGGTCAAGCTGCATGAGTACCGCTCCAGGGATTTTTCCCGGATTATCCCTTCGGGCTTCCGATGCCTTGAGACTTGCCTCCATCGCCGCAAGTTTTGCATTTTCAAGAGCGACATCCCGTGCTAACGTTTCTCCCTGTGCCAAACCCATTGCTATCGAACCGCCCACTCCCGCCGCTCCCCCTTGCGCGGCTGCCTGCTGCGTCTTGCTGCGAATACCCTCCTGAAGCAGTTGGTTTTTTTGGTTCAGCATACGTTTCTCGTCATTGAGACTGGCGGTGACCTTGGTATCGGTGGTCCGGGAGTTTTCTTCGATAAAAACAATATAGGAGTCAACGACCGCATTGACAATTTTTTCAGAAGCCTCTTCCGTGTCCGTTCCGATACTCACCGCCACGATTTCCGACCTCCCATCAAGCTTTGCCGAAAGTTTCTTTCGCAGCCAGGCTCTTCGGTCCCTCTGCTTGGCAATCACATGCAGTTTGGAAATGTCGGACATTTCCAACACTCTGTCGAGTACAATGGGACTCCGCATCAATGAGAGTTGGGTTTGCACAAATTCGTTATACCGGTTCATCTGGACTTCGTCGCCAAGGAGTCTCTGCCTCTCCGAAAGGATGCGAATTTGTGCCATCGATTCATATTGAAGCGGGAACGCCAGGTAAAGGCTACCCGCCGCAAGTAACCCCAAGACCAACCCCATCGGCAAGCTCCACTTCCAATGCCGCCGAAGTCCGGAGAGAATAAGCAAGACCAAGATTTGCGGTGTGAGTTTTGCCGATTCAATCGGATCAATCATCGGTACCCTGTTCCGGGCATACGTGGGCGGACCCAATGTGGACGGACTATGCGTGGGGGGACTCTGTGTGGGTGGCAGATACCCATCGTTGTTCGCACCACCACTATTGCGCGGAACGTAAGAAGCGTCTGCATCACCCGCCGCCATCATCGCGTCCTCGAGGGGAGCACCACTCTCATTGTGAAAAGGAACTTGTTGGGACATCAATCTACCTTTCAAAAAATCGGCACCCGCGCACGAGAGACCCGGAGCGGGTCATTTTTCGGCTACGCCCTCGCCTATCAGCCCTCTCGTTGTCGGGCTAAAACATTCGGCTTCAGGAATTTTCAACCGGCTTCGGTATATCAGGAATTTCCAACCGACTTCGGTTTCGTTTCTTCCGCCGCGCACAGCACGATTCTGTTTTCTAAATTTCAACTTGCTTGAATACCTTTCCGAGGTACCAGACAAATAACGCAAATAAACCCAATGCAAGGGCAATGGCAACGTACCCTGCATACGTGTCGGCAATGCTGCTGACGCTTTGTCCCTCCCTAGCCCGAGCGGCAACCATGTCATAAAAATGGACGAGTAGGTATCCCGTGATCGCAATCCGCATTGCATTGACGAAAAGCGCGAGCGGAGCGGCAATCACCACAATCAGGATGTTCTGCCACCAAGGGCGGCGCATCAGCAGTACCGTCGCAAAGGCAATGGCAAAAACGCTCATCAGGAACCGAAGACCGCTGCACGCCTCTGCCACTCCGAGTTCCATCGTACTCAAACGAATCGTATTTTTGATCGGGACAGCCGTTTCGCCCACGAGTGTGAGCAGTACCGAAGCGGACTGCGCCGCAAACAATTGCAGGTGGTTTCGCATCAGTACATCAATCCGCCAGGGGAGTTGGAACATGAACACGAGGAAACAGAGCGAAGGCAATGCCCAAAGGAACACCCGCCAGCCGTAGAAAAACCAAACGATGCTGAGGACCCAGAAAAAAATTGCCGCCGCATCAAGGGGGTCCATGTAAAGTCTTCCCGCAAAAATCCGAAACACGGCGTAGAGGAATAGGGGGAGCAAACCGACCCAATCGAGCTTATAACTGGTGCCAGGGTATGAATCCCGGCGCACGTACAGGAAAAAGATTGTTGCCGGAATGACAAGGAAACCGTGGCTGTAGTCGTCGGAATGATACCACTCATAGACCATCGATTCCCAGGAGGGCAACGATCCCCAAATGCAAAGGGGCACCATCACCGCCGCCAGAAAGATAAAACGCATCCATTCAAAATCGCGATCAATCGGGCGCCGAATGGGATTAACGGGTACGACACTTCGTACAAGTTGTGAGGGTTGTTTGGGCGCAGCGGGCTTCCCGCCTTCGGTTCCAAAGCTCCGCTTGGGGGCTGCTGGTGCGGCAGCGGCGGGATCGGGGGCAACAAAGTGTTGGGGGGCAGGTTCGGAATGGGGGGAGGCAAAATGGTGCGGTGTGTGATGAGCCGCTTCACGGCGTGGGGTGAAGCCATCGAAATGCCCCTGCTTCTCTTTTTTGTGGAGGTGGGGGACGTGCGGCGATTCGGAATGCGAATCGCTCCCCTCAGGAACACTACCGGGATCGACGGGATTGGAAGGTTGATTCTCCATCATGGGGGATGGGTTGCGAGTAAAATGTTGCGGGGCTTGCGTAAACCGTTCTCACCGCATGAAACTTCGCCCCCCATTATACCGCATTTTCCGCAATTGAGAAGATTTTTGCAGTAATTTTCCCCAAAATCCGAAAACTTTTCCCATACTACCGGAACAAACTGCCTCGGAGAAAGGAGAAAGGAGGGGCGAGTTTCAAACCCGCCCGTACACCGCATCGCATGCGACTCCTTACTCCTTTCTCCTCGTCAACGGAATGGCAACTGCCACAGCAAAGGTTAATTTCCGGCGAAAACCCAATACTCTCGCCAGTGTTCTTCAATCGTTTTTTTGGTGACAGGATGAATCCAATCAGCGGCAATCTCTCGGGCGGGTTCAAGAACGAACTGTCGATGCAGCATTTCGATGTGTGGAATCGTCAAGTGAGGCAGTTCCACCACGCGGTCTCCGTAGAACAAGATATCGATGTCCAGCGTTCTTGCTCCCCAGCGTTCTGCTCGTACCCGCCCGAAATCGGCTTCGACTTTTTGCAGGAGGGCAAGCAACTCTTCCGGCGAGAGCGTTGTTTGAATGATTCCCGCCGTATTGAGATATTTCGGTTGCCCCACCGGTCCGCCGACCGGTTCCGTCTCGTAAAAGGAACTCCATCGAAGCACCGCAACATTTTTCGTTTGCCCCAGTGCGCACCAAGCCCCCTCGAGCGTCTTGCGACGATCACCAAGGTTGGAACCGAAAGAAAGAAGGGACGGTAGGGGAGTCAACATGGTCATTCAAACAGGGTCGGGCTTTCTCAATTTTTTGTATCCCTCATACCGGGCGGAAGAATACAGTAGTCAGTAGTCAGGAGTCAGGAGACGCAAGCGGTGTTGCAATATCGTAGGCAGAACGGTGCGGTAGCACCATTCTTACTCCTTACTCCTTTCTCCTGTATTCTTCCGCCCGGAGTGAGAAATACAGCGAAATTGGGTATAAAACTTTTCAGCGAAACCCTTATTGTCGCAACAAATTCTTTCGGGCACTGGAAAAATGTTTGCATGCCGATTTCGACATCTGTTGAGCATTGAGCAGTCCGTAGTGACACTCCGCAAGCGCAGTGGATACCGGGTCTTGCAAGCAGGACCAAAAAATGCCGCGCACCGCTCGCTTGCCTAAAAGTGTTAAGAGTATGGTTTCCGTCCAGATTCGTTGCAACTCTTCCGACCATTGCGGGGTGTTTTCCAGTGTGATTCCCAGAGGATGCCCGGCACTGGGAACGGAAAAGGAAACGTAAACCTTCTTCCCGAGAAAACTCCATTGATCGATCATGTTGCCGATGGTCATCGGATCACGCGGCAGGGTGAGACGGTCGCCTCGCCCAAAATTCATCTCGAGCAAAAAAGTGTCAATCTCCTGACAGCCCATCAGTGCTTCGGCAAATTGCACTTGTTCCCACTCGGGAGCCTGCTGCAAGGCGTACTCTCCCCAAGGTTGGTCAATGCCCACAATGATTGGCGTTTCGATTCCCCGGCTCCGCATCTGCCCCGCCAACATTCTGATCATCACCAGCGACCGTTCCGGCGGCATTTCCGGCAACGACTGATTGACAAACCGATTTGCCAGAATCCAATTATGTGCCAAATATCCGTATCGTTCCGTGATTGCGTTCATGAATCGCGTGGCTCTGGATTCAAGGTAGCCTTCTTCGGAAAGACGCGGCAAAAGCCATTCGGGCAACGTGTCAGGGCTGAAAGAAATCAATGGTCCCATCACGATTTGAAAACCAAAGCGAAGAGGATCGACCACGGCTTTTTCCAGTTGTGCCCAGTCGAACTTGTCCGGATTCGGTTCCAATGCTCTCCACGACGGCATCGGCAAGACGACGTGAAATGAATCTTGTAATAATGTTGCAAAGGTGCTGAGTTCGTACAATGAATCGAAACGCCGGGCATTCATTCCGATCCCAAGGATGGTCGGTACACGTGTGTTGTTGAGCATTCGCCAGGTGAGTGACTGTTCAGCAAATTCCTTGTTTTCGTCCAGAACCAGCAGCGCGAGTTCGTCGAGGAGCGACACAAATTCTTGTTCCGCCTCCACGGCAACAGAGTTTTCGACAATCAAGTTGGCGAAACGTTTGGCAAGCCGTTTCAATCGCTCATTCAATTCTTCGGGTTGGAGAAAACCCAGCATTTGCCAGTCGAACAATCGCCTGTAGAATCGCCCCAGTGACCCGCGCGCCAGTTCTCTGGTCAGGAGATAAGGTTTTGAGCGGCTCTGCAATGATTCGGTCGACTCCATCACGACCCCGAGCGGCGCATGGATCATCGGAACGTGAACCGTTCCACTCCCAACGGAATCGGCACAAACCAGCAGATCGCTCCCATTGACCGTCGTGTGTGTGAAACGTGGAATACGCCCCCAGCCCGCAAAATAGGCTGTCTCCAAAAAAGGTTGTGGGATAATCCCGGGAGTGATCCGAAAACGCCATTCAAACATTGCCGAATTGTAATGGAAATCGCCACCCATTGCAAGCACACGCCCCTCTTGCTCTCGGGGCGAGGCTCACGGCGAACAGAAGAATACAGTCGTCAGTAGACAGGAGGTAGGAGGTAGGAGACGCAAGCGGTGTTGCTGCCTCTTTGGCGAAGAGTGCGGTAGCACTCTTCTGACTACTGGCTACTGGCTACTTCTCCAAGGGTATGAAATATTCCGGCGAAAGCTCTAGCGATCATTTTTTTCAAACCAACTGCGGAGCAGCAATTGGCGATCTGTGGGCTCGGCAGTGCGCGAGCGGTCGCTTTTGACAGGACCATGCTCGACACTCCAGCCATCCCATTCGCGGAACGCATGGTATGCCCAGTCCCAGCCTTCCTCTTCCATCACCTCGATCACATCCTTCAAATAACGATACGAACTGTTGTCCGGTGCCCAGCGGATCGAACCGAACTCGCCGATGTAAATTGCCACACCGTAATCGCGCGCAAACTCACGCGGAACACGAAGTGCCTGACGAATCAGGTCCTTGTTCCAATCTTTGCCAGCGATCTTGCCCGGATAAACGAGGTCGTCCACTTTGTCGTATACGCCTTGATGCGTGAATGAGTGCGGCAAATACATGTGGACACTGTACACGACGTTCGGCACCGCCTTCGGATCGAAAGGCTCAAACCACTCCAGCGCATTCGGATCGCCCCACGGAGCCGGTTCGATGACAATCGCCTTGACCGGATCAATCTTGCGGATTTCCTTCGATGTTCTGAGTGCCAGAGCGTGCCAATCCAAAAGTCCCTCCGGCATATCCCCTTCGACGGGTTCGTTCAAGAGATCGTAACACCAGATTGCCTTGACATCCTTATACTTTCGGGCGAGTTTTTGCCAAACGCCGACAAACGCCTCCTGGAATTTTTTCTCGTGAAATAATCTCATCACGGAACCATCTTCTCGCAGCATTCTCCCCCCCGGCGGCGTGTGCAGATCAAGACACACTCGGACACCGTAGCGTTCGAGTTCCGGCAACAACTTGTCGAGTTGCTCGCACTGTTTGTCAATCCAAGAATCGAACTCGTCGACCGTTGCGGTGTCGGCGGGACCGTTCGGAAAGCCCCCCCAGATCAGTTGCCAGCGAACGTGATTCGCCTTCCAATCACCAGCAAGCACTTTGAGGTCTTCCGATTTGAAGGTGTTCGGTTGAATCATCGCCCCCCGGAGGCGTGGCAGATCGTGTCCTTTGTAGACATCACCTTGTGGTTTGACGGCGGGCTTCAATGGTTTTTTACCGATGACGGTGATCGTTAATCGATCAAACCAAACAGTGCCAGTCGTGTTTTCGATGCCAAGCATGAGCGTGACATCCGTTGCATCTTTGGGAACGGTGGCGTTGAACGTGATTTCCTTCCAATCAAATGTTCCCCAGAGACCATCGCGCTGAAGCCACTGTTTGCCGCTGGGAGCGTCCACGATCAGCATCATTTTCACGCCATTGTACGGTTGCGGCGGCGGGAGAACATTTTCCGCCTTGATTCTGCCCTTGATCCGCAATCGAGTGCCAAGCAGCGGCTCGACCGACAGTTTTTGCGTGACGGAAGCAAATTTGTCATTGCTCTCCGCCGAGAGCGTTATCCGCATCGTCCCACTGACCAGCGAGACCGGCTTTGCTTGTGTACCGTTCCAGCGGTCAAGAGCGTTCGGTTCGTCAAACGAAGTGCGAAAAACCACATCGCCGACTTGAATATCCGCTATTGCCCAAGCGGAGACCAATATGAAAAAGAGTGTGAATGAAACAATACGAGCCACGGGGAATTTTCCAAAGAAGAGTGTCATTTCCTTTCTGCCCATTATACCATCTGAGTTGCCATTGTATACTTCAAAACGGTGACAAATTGGTCATTTTTTTGACAGGATTGACAGGATTTTCAGGATGATTTTATCCTGTCCATCCTGTAAATCCTGTCGAGATAAAAAAAGACCATTTTCATGCCGTTCGCCGTATATCCGGTATAACCGTTATTTTCGTTAGGTTTTCGGCAACTGATTCCCCCCTCGGCAATTCCCGATAAAACGGCTTTTTTGCCAAAAAATGCCAAATTGGTCTAGGCAAGTACCCGAAAAAATCTGTATTATACGGTTCTGGAATTTCCGTGTATCCGGGTTCGCACAGAACGAAAAGGAGTTGTTCGTGAAGTTTGTCAAAGGAGTTGCCATCTTTTTGGTATTGTGTATTGTGATGGGTGGAGCCTTCGTACTCCTCAAAAAGTCGGAGCCAACCGATGTTTCTGAAGCCGACCGTGCTGCCTTGGCGGAAATCGGCGTTCACCTCCAAGACGGTCGTGTTTCGGATTCGGGGCTCGCGGGTGTTTTCGATGACGTACAGGGTGTTGCCCCGGTTGGCACCACAGGAACGTCCTCCAGTTCGGCACCACCGAGTTTCCTTGTTGAACCTGCGACTTCGTTTGCCGCTCCTTTCGAAGCGGCACCGCGTGTGGCGGCAGTGGAGACCACCGTCTTCGAACTGCAACCAGCCCCGGAATTTTCCTCGTTGAAGGCGGTCGAGTTAGCACCAGTTGCTCCCCCGTTGTCGGAAGCACCCCCCTTCGTAGCACCACCGCTCGTTCCGATCCCGGCAGCACCCAATCCTCCGCCCCCCAGTCCTTCGCCGCCGCCACCCCTGG
>Ga0123353_10006673_pt1 | contig 15437 bp, 10 predicted proteins | sample TergutLab28metaG_3_FD_92763 | JGI IMG/M metagenome (GOLD analysis project Ga0123353, IMG submission 92763) | Labiotermes labralis P3 segment gut microbial communities from Petit-Saut dam, French Guiana - Lab288 P3 | ecosystem: Host-associated > Arthropoda: Insects > Digestive system > Gut ... | reverse complement strand
GCGGCTGTTCGCGACCCGAGGCCGCGGGACGGCGGCGCCGTGGAACCCGCCACGCCATTTGGTGGTGGCCGGGCCGTACCGACACGTCCGCAATCCGATGATTACGAGCGTCCTGGTCATGCTGGCCGGCGAAGTGTTGGTGACGGCCTCGTGGCCGCTGGCGGTCTGGTTCGGCGTGTTTCTCCTGGTCAACGCCCTGTATCTCTGGCTGGTCGAGGAAAAGGAACTGACACGCCGCTTCGGGGAGGAATATATATTGTATAAGAAAAATGTTCCCCGCTGGTGGCCACGTTTTTCGGCGTGGAGTCCGCCGCCGTTCAAGGAAGAACCATAAATCTGGCTCTGCCTGTTTGCGTTGTAGAATGTTGTGCTCGGCAAAACGAATCATGTACAGTACACAACATTCTACAACGCAAAAAGGCCGAGCCATATTCACATAAATGAGGAGTTGATGAAAAATGAAACATACGTCAATCGTTTTGGCCGTGTTATGGTTGTCTCTGCAAGGATGTGTGGAAAACGACAAGTCGCCGCAACAGGGAACGATTACAACAACCGAAACGCCGTCCGCGAAAAACAACAGACCGTCGCGGAAACTTCCGCTGCCGCCGACAGAATTAGCGGCATCCCTGGGCATCTCGGCGGAGAATTACCCGTATATAGACGGATCGACGGCCACGCTGCCGCTGGTGCAGGCGATCTATGGCAGCATGTTCCAGTGGGGGTATCACGACGAAGAAGAGTATGTGATTCTGGCCGACGGTAACGAAATCCTTCGCCGCGTGGAATATCCCGGACTGCCCAGGGCGGCGTCCCAGACGGCTGCGTTATACGAAAAGCTCATCACCGGCGAGGTGGATTTGATTCTCGTTTCCGACCCGTCGGACGACGCGAAACAGCAGGCCGTCGCCGCGGGCGTGGCGTTGGACTATATACCCATCGGCGTGGAGGCGCTGGTGTTTATCACGGCGGGAACAAATCCCGCGGAATCCGTCACGGTGGAGCAACTGTTGAATATATATACCGACATGACGGTCACGAATTGGGCCGATCTGGGCGGAAAAGACGGCCCGATTATCGCACTCGTCCGCAACAAGGATTCCGGTTCTCACGCCTTGATGGCGAATCTTGTGTTGCGCGGAAAGGCCGTGCATCCCGACATCCAGACGCGGCGCACGGCAAACAAAATCGGACTCAACCTGGAGCAGATTTACGGCGTGCACATCAACGACGATGAAAACAATATCCATACGCTGGGATATACACGGTTTCACTATTTCATGCATGGGCTGGAGGAGAACATCGTTGATTTCGGCAACCGGTATCGCGTGAATATCAAGGCGCTCGCGGTGGACGGCGTGATGCCGTCGCTGGAGACGATTTTGTCACGGAAATATACATTGTCCGTGGGAACCTTCGCGGTTATTCGCGGGGATGAACCGGCGGACAGTCCCGCGCGGAAAATCGTCGAATGGCTGCTCGGCGACGACGGCCAGCGGGTCGTCAGAGGATCGGGCCTCGGCGTGTTGCGGTCTGTCGCGTACAAGCCGCTGCGGTAGCGGACGTGACTGGGAAACTACGTGAGATGAATCTATATAGTGGAGAACGGAAAATGAAACATATAATGAAACATATATTGGCGGTTCCGGCCGTGTTGTTGCTCCTGCAAGGATGTACGGAAAGTGGTCATTCGCCGCCCGTGACGACGGGCAGGCCGGCGCGGGCGATTCCGCTGGTCCCGACGGAATTGGCGGAATCTTTGGGCATCACGGCGGAGAATTATCCGTTCATCGACGGATCGACGTCCACATTGCCGCTGGTGCGGGGAATCTATGCCAGCATGTTCCGCCCGTCCGGCTACAGGGACCCGGAGTATATTCACCTGGGAAGCCTCCCGATGGAAAATTTTCAGGATATGGCGTACCCCGGAATGCCGCGCGAGGCGTCCAAGACGGTCGAGTCCTACGAAATGCTCATCGCCGGCGAGGTGGATTTGATCTTCGTTCCCGACCCGTCGGACGATGTGAACCAACAGGCCGCCGACGCGGGCGTGGAGTTGGAATATATCCCCATCGGCGTGGAGGCGCTGGTGTTCATCACGTCCGTGCGAAATTCCGCGGATTCCGTCACCGTGGAGCAGTTGGCCGACATCTATTCCGATATGTCGATCACGAACTGGGCCGACCTTGGCGGCAAGGACGGCCCCATCGTCGCCTATTGCCGCAACAAGGATTCCGGTTCTCACGCCCAGATGGAGAATCTTGTGTTGCGGGGCAAACCGGTGCATCCCGATATTCTGAAGAAGCGCATGCACGTCACGATGGAGAGCACCTTACATCAGATTTATTATCAGGAACGAGACGCCGACACGGAAGGCAGGTATTCGTTGGGGTATACGCTGTTCTATTATTTGCGGCGGATGAACGACGTGGCGTTCAAGACCGACCGCGACCGCGCCGACACCAGGCCGTTCGAGGAGCGGCGGGGCATCAAGATGCTCGCGGTGGACGGCGTTGTTCCGACGGAGGAGACGATCGCGTCGAAGGAATACAAATTGTCCATGGGCTATTTCGCGGTCATTCGCAAGGATCAGCCGGCGGACAGCCCCACGCGGAAGATGGTCGAGTGGTTAATCAGCGACGACGGCCAACTGGTCGTCGCGGGCGCCGGTCTGGGCGCGTTGCGGCCTGTCACAGGCAGGCCGCCCTGGTGGCACAGTGAGTGATGTAGAACATTCAACAACGCAAACAGGCCGAGCCATATGAATATTTATCCGTCTTCGCCCACTTCCAGCACGGCCAGGAACGCTTTCTGGGGGATTTCGACGTTGCCGATCATTTTCATGCGTTTTTTGCCCTCTTTTTGTTTTTCGAGGAGCTTGCGTTTTCGCGTCACGTCGCCGCCGTAGCATTTGGCGGTGACGTTTTTGCCGACGGCCTTGATGGTTTCGCGGGCGATCACGCGGCTGCCGATGGCGGCCTGGAGGGGCACTTCGAACAGGTGACGCGGAATCTCTTTACGCAGCTTATTAATGATGGCCCGGCCCCGGGTTTCGGCCTTGTCGCGGTGGACGATGATCGACAGGGCGTCCACTTTGTTGTTGTTCACCAGAATGTCCAGTTTCACCAGATCGTTCGCTCGGAAACCGATGAACTCGTAATCCATCGTTCCGTAGCCCCGCGTGGCTGATTTCAGCTTGTCGTAAAAATCGTAGATAATCTCCGCCAGCGGGAATTCGTACGAGAGAATCACGCGGTCGCTGGAGAGGTACTCGGTTTTCTTATACACAGCCCGGCGTTCCTCGGCCAGTTGCATGATGTTGCCGATGGAGTCCGTGGGCACGATGAGGTCGACGGTGACGAACGGTTCGCGGAGTTCCTCGATGTAGTTGGGTTCGGGCAGGTCGCCGGCGGAGTCCACTTCGACGGCTTGCCCTTTGGTCAGGAGCACCTCGTAGGGCACGGTGGGGGCGGTCTGGACGACCTCGACCTCGTGCTCGCGTTCCAGCCTTTCCTGGACGATTTCCATGTGCAGCATGCCCAGGAACCCGCAGCGGAAGCCGAAACCGAGGGCTTCGCTGTTGATGGGGGTGAAGGTCAGGGCGGCATCGTTGAGTTGGAGTTTCATCAGGCCGTCGCGGAGTTCGGGGAATTGCGTGGTCGGCCCGCAGTAGAAGTCGCAAAACACCATTTGCTGCGGCGGGCGGTAGCCGGGCAGGGGTTCGGTGGCGGGGCGGTTGGCGAGCGTCACCGTGTCGCCGACGTGGACGCTGGTGATGCTCTTGATGGCGGCGGAGAACACGCCCACCTCTCCGGCCCCGAGGCGGTCCACCAGTTCCATGCGCGGGCTGAATTTGCCCATTTCGGAGACGAGGAAGGTTTCCCGCGTGCCCATCATCTGGATTTTGTCACCGACCTTGATTTGGCCGTCGAAGACGCGGATGTACACGGTCACGCCGCGGTAGTCGTCGTACTTGCTGTCGAAAATGAGGGCCTTGGTTTGGCCGTCGGGGCTGCCCGAGGGCGGCGGAAGTTGTTCGATGATGGCGGCCATCATGTCGTCGATGCCCTCTCCGGTTTTGGCGGAGGTGAAGATGCAGTCTTCCGCGGGCGAGTGGAGGAGGGTTTCGACTTCCATGGCGCAGTCTTCGGGTCGTGCGGCGGGCAGGTCGATTTTGTTGATGACGGGGACGAGTTTGAGGTTGTTTTTACCGGCCAGGTGGGCGTTGGCGACGGTCTGGGCCTCGACGCCCTGGGCGGCATCGACGACCAGCAGGGCCCCCTCGCAGGCGGTGAGCGCCCGGCTGACTTCGTAGTGAAAGTCCACGTGGCCGGGGGTGTCGATGAGGTTCAACATGTACTGCTGCCCCTTGTAGTCGTAGAACACGGTGACGGCGGAGGCCTTGATGGTGATTCCGCGTTCGCGTTCGAGGTCCATGTCGTCGAGCATCTGGCTGTGGAACTCGCGTTGCGTGATGGCGCCGGTGGACAGCAGAATGCGGTCGGCCAGGGTGCTCTTGCCGTGGTCAATGTGGGCGATGATGCTGAAATTTCGAATGTACGTCTGATCCATTTGAAAGATTTTACAGTGCTCGGCGGTGAAATCAAGCCGGGAATCAGCCACATCGCCACATAGGGTTTGCGGTACGCGACGGTGAAAGCGGACCGCTGGTTCGAGGGAGGCTTTTCGTTAATTCGTTGACTCGTTAACTCGTTCGCTGGTTCGCTGGTTCGATGTGCCTGTGGCAAAAAAATCCCGCCCTGCGGAAAAACGGAAAGACCCTGGTGGATTCCCGCGAATTCCCCGTGTAAAAACCCTGTGAAACCCCGCCCAAAAATCCGGTACCGTCGGCCGATCGGCCCCGCACATCGCGATGGTTTTTCCCACTCGCGGTATTGTAGGCGCATCCCCGTTGTGGGCGCGAGGAAATTGTCCTCGTGTCGGAGTTTTTTTCTACCACAGAAACGCGGAGACCTTGCCGATAACAGGCACGAGCGGTATCCACGCGATTTCGTAGAGGAGCAAGCATGGAAAATGTGTTCATGGACAGTAGTGACCACGGGCGATTCCGATGGGAGAACCTCGGCAACATCAAGGAAGGCCGGGGGGACCTCGGGGAAGAGATGCCCGTGCTGGTGTATCGCCTGATGCAGTTCACCATGGTCGACGTGCTGGCGAACGCGTTCGGTCGGGACAAGGCCAATGAGATTCTGCGGTCGGCCGGTCATCTGGCGGGCACGCATTTCGCGAAAAACATGCTGGATTTGACGGTGGATTTCGACACGTTCGTGGCCAATTTGCAGAAAACGCTCCAGCAACTCAAGGTCGGGATTTTGCGGATGGAGGCGTTCAATCCCGCGACGGGCGAGATCGTCCTGACGGTCGGTCAGGACCTCGACTGTAGCGGCCTGCCGATTACCAACGAGACCGTGTGCGACTACGACGAGGGGTTCATCGCCGGCATCCTGGGTGTCTACACCGGCAAGGAGTATCGTGTCCGCGAGGTCGACTGCTGGGCCAGCGGCGACCGCGTGTGCCGCTTCCGGGGAACCGTGGAGACATAGACAAGAAACCGGCGACCAGTGGCCGGCGACAAGCGACAAGAGCAGGCAACGTCCGAAGCATCTGCCGTTCTCGTGCAGGACGATCGTCGTGAACGACAGGACGTTCCTTTGCTGGTTGCTGGTCATGTGCCGCGTATCGCTACGCATGGTGAGAAGGATCCCGCGGGATGATTGAGCAGACGAAATACGTGGAGAGGGCATCAGCCGACATGCAGTCGGTCGCGGACACTCTATTTGCGTATCTGCGGGACGTGATTTACAGTCCGGGCAAGGCGTCGCTGGACGTGGACGACCTGCCGGTTCCGTTTCAGCGGTTCGGAAAGGGGCTGACGTTTTTCGTCAACATGGTGCTGGACGCCAAGGCGATGGCGCGGGAGTTGGCCGAGGGCAACCTGCACTGCGAACTGCCGCCGTCGGGAAACGAAATCGCGGCCCCGCTCAAGACACTCCACGCCTCGCTCCGGCACCTGACTTGGCAGACGCAGCAGGTGGCCAAGGGCGACTACCAGCAGCGCGTCGATTTCATGGGCGATTTCTCCGACGCCTTCAACCACATGGTCGAGCAACTCACCGAGCGGCGGAAAGTCACCCTCGACGAAAAAACCAAGCTGGAACTGTACGTCAACCGGCTGCTGGCCAATTGTCCCGACCCGATCCTGATGTTCGACGCGGCCGGGCGGCTGGGGTGCGTCAGCGATTCCTACCTCATCTGCCGCGGAATCACGGACGTCTCGGACCTGCTCGGTCAGACGATGGCCGAGTTGTTCGCTCCGTTCGTTTCGGCGGAATTCCTTCGGGAAATCGAGTGGTTGTTCGAGACCGTCGTGTGGGAAAAACGCACGTTCGAGTTGACGCAGGACATTGATTTTGCCGGCGGCGGCGTGCTTCGGACGTACCAGATCAAGGTGACGCCCATGCTGGAGTCCGACGGGACCATGGGCGGGGTGATCGCGGTACTGCACGACACGACGGCGATCGAGGGCGCCTGCCGCGAGGCCGAACGGGCACGCGCGGAGGCCGAGCGAGTCCGCGAAGAGGCCGAGCGGGCCTCACACGCCAAGAGCGAATTCCTGGCCCACATGAGCCACGAGATGCGGACCCCGATGAACGCGATCATCGGAATGACGCACCTGTACGGCATGTCTCCGGAGCAGGACCGCCGCAACGAATGCATTCGGAAGATCGACGAGGCGTCGCACCACCTGCTGGGCGTCATCAACGACATTCTCGACATGTCCAAGATCGAGGCCGACAAACTGGAACTGTCACTGTCGACGTTCGAATTCGCCGCCATGGTCGAGCAGGCCGTCGGCGTGGTCATGTTCCGCGTGGACGAGCGCAGGCAGACCTTCACCCGCGAGATGGACCCGTCGATTCCGACCGAGGTCGTCGCCGACCGGCAGCGGCTGGCGCAGGTGCTGGCCAATCTGCTGTCCAACGCGGTCAAGTTCACGCCCGACCAGGGCCGGATCGTTCTGCGGGCGGAGAGGATCAGCGACCAGGGCCCGGTGTGCGTGATTCGCTTCACGGTGGCGGACACGGGTATCGGCCTGTCGCCGGAGCAGCAGTCGCGGGTGTTCGGTTCGTTCGAGCAGGCCGACGGCAGCGTGTCGCGGAAGTATGGCGGAACGGGGCTTGGATTGGCCATCTCCAAACGCATCGTGGAGATGATGGGCGGCGGCATCTGGGTGGAGTCTCGTATCGGCGAGGGGGCGTCGTTCATCTTCGAAGTGCCGGTGACGAAGGCGGAGTGCAGCACGGGCGTCTCGCATGACGCGGGCGTCCCTTGTGTCGAGGGCGTCTCGCCCTCGTGTCCCGCGGGCATCTTGCCCGCGTCTGGCGAAGACGGTTTGACGTCCCATGGCGACCAGGCCAGTGGAACGCACAGCGCGGGCGGGACGCCCGCGCCACAAGGGGCGCCCGCGCCACGTGGTGAAGACGCATTGGACGGCGTGTCCACGGACGGCTTGTTCACCGGGCGGCGGGTTCTGTTGGCCGACGACGTGGAGATCAACCGCGAGATCGTCGTGATGCTGCTGGAATCCACCGGCATCGAGATCGACCAGGCCGTGGACGGCGTGGAGACCCTGGCGAAATTCCAAGCCGCCCCGGATGCGTACGACCTGATCCTCATGGACATCAACATGCCGAACATGGACGGTTACGAAGCCACCCGCCGCATCCGCGAGTCGGGCCTGCCGCGGGCCGGGACGGTCCCCATCATCGCCGTCACCGCCAACGCCTTCCGCGAAGACGTCGAAAAATGCCTCGCCGCCGGCATGAACAGCCATCTCGCCAAACCCGTCGACATCGAGGCCCTGATCGGAACGCTGCGGACACATCTGTGCGGATAGATTGTTAGACTTTTAGGCGATCAGGCTGTTAGACTGTTGGGCGCCGTCATCGTAAGGCATTTCCCAATCATGAAATATCTTGCGATTACAGCGCCTGACAGTCTAACAGCCTGATCGCGTAATAGTCTATTCTTTGGAAAGGCACAAAATGTTGGCGACAAACCATTCCGCGTCGGTGGTGAATTTTCCCGGCCAGGTGGCGATTGAATTTTTGGAGACCGGTGACGGCCTGTGGAACGGCATCGGGCGCGTGACGGTCGGCGGGGTCACGCTGCGGAGCGGGACCGTGCCGATGAACCTGAGCGTCGCGACGCCCGAGGGCGTGATGTGGATGTCGCCGCGGGTGGTGCGGCGAGAGACCAGGTCCGACGGTTCGCTGCGGTTTCATTTCACAGGCCGCCGTCTGGCGACACCGCTCATGGAGTGGATGGTCCACACCGTCCGCAACCGCCGCAACATCGACGCGCTCCTGGCCACCCCGCAGGACGACGACCGCACGGCCGTCCAACTCGACCTGGCCCCCGCCCGACGCCAACTCGCCGGCCGCGAGGCCGTTGGGCTGTCCTATCAATACCACTTCGCCAGCCCCGACCTGCGAATCTACAAGCTGCTCGACCACGCCAGCTGGGCCGTCGGCGGCGACATGCTCGGCAACGAGTTCTGGATGCGAAACTGCTTCGTCCCGCCGATCACGAAATTCGACCGCCCCGGCCAGTTCTACTCCACCGAGTGGTACCTGCCGGGCATCACCAACCCCAACATTTTCCAGTTCCTCCCGCTCCAGACGGAGTTGCAGGGCTTCACCTTCACCGTGCATCCCTCCGGCGTGCTCGTCACCTGGGCGACGCGCGTCGCCCACATCCGCTCGCTGTTCGAGCACCCGCGACGGCCCGGCCGTTCTGATGAAATGCTGCACATTCATGAGCACTGCGGCGATTTGACCAACGAAATGTCCACCGCCCCCGTCGAGGTCCTCTTCGTGCCCGGCCAGTTCACGCGGGCACAACTGCTCGACTTGTACGACGCGGTCGTCGAGTTGGTCCACGCGACGCTGCATGACGAACTCGGCATGACGCGCGAGCGCGTCAAGCCCTACGCGGTCCTCGAAGAGTGGGGCCCGCCCGACATGGACCGCTACACCAACGTGCTTTTGCCGCAGATTCTCGATACCGGCGTGAAGATGCTGGAGGTCGCCAACCATTTCGAGAACAACATGAACACCTGGGGCGTCAGCAACATGTGCTGCACGGTGGATTACAAGGTGTCCGAGCGTGTCGGTGTCGAGCGGCTGCGGACGCTGATCCGGCGGGCCAACGACGGCGGGGCGCGCGTCGGCATGTGGGGCAACACGTCGATCTCCTCGCTGACGGAAATCTTCAGCCGCCGCAACGGACCCGAAGACCGCATCCGCTTTTTGCCCAAGGAGGGCTCGATTCTGGAGGCCATCGAGCGGGCGGCTGATCCGTTCGTGCGAAACCCCTCCGGCGCGATCGAAGCCGACCACTACACGCCCGTCTTCGCCGTATTGAATTTGCGCGACCCCGTGATCTACGGCTACTGGATGCGCCGCTGGACACAGGCCCACGACGAGGTCGGTTTGGCGGGTATCTTTTTGGACTCCAGTTTCAATCTTTCCAGCGACAAATTCCACTACACCGCGAAGGCATCGCCCGACGCCGGCAGCGGGGCCACCTCCGACCAGACCCACCTGCTGGGCCACTACCGACCGGCCGACGAACCGCCGGCCCGGATTCTCTCGCAGTACCATGCCCACCTGACGCTCATGCGGGACATGCAGCGGGCGGGCTATTACTATTGCAACGAGGACCTCGGCGTGTTCGGCCTGCACCGCCACGGGCCCGGCCTGAGCGTGCGGCTGGACAACCTGCCGCTCTGGACCGACTGCCTCTGCAACTTCGACGCCGCCGCCGTGGAAAAAGCGGGCCTGAACGTGAACGACGTCTTTTTCCAAGCCCTGGCCTGGCGCATGATGTGGATTCTCAACGTCGACCACGCCAAGAACCAGCTCACCTGGCACTACGGCGGCCGCCGCAACGAACTCGACGCCCCGACGCCGTGGCAGGTCGCCCTGCTGAAAACGTTCGCTCAGGTCGAGAAATTCATGTACAACCGGAGCGTGCTCGAAGGCCAGCGCGGCGTCTGGTACGAAAACGACGGCACGCAAGTCCTCTGGGCGTTCGAAGACATGGACGTTGAATTCCCCGAAGTCAAACAACTTCAACTATTGCCCGAAGGAAATACGGCGCGGGCGAACAAACTTCATGTGCAAAAGAACAGCGTGCTGGTGGTGAAATAACAGACAGGCGGCGACACATGATTTCACAACGTCTGGAATTCGTTTACGGCCTGGAGAAGTCGCGGGAAATTCTGCCGCGGGTTGCGGCGTTGCTGGAACGATACCGCGGCCGGATTTCGCCGCGTATCGCTGGGTGGAGTCAGAAGGATGCACTGTTGATCTCGTACGCGGACTCCATTCTCGGCGGTCCTGATGAAAAAACTCCGCCGCTGCGGACGCTGCACCGGTTTTTGAAAACGCACGTCGGCGAGGCGTTGAGTTACGTTCATCTGCTGCCGTTTTTTCCGTTCACGAGCGACGACGGGTTTGCCGTGACCGATTTCCGGGCCGTCCGCGACGATCTGGGCACGTGGGACGACGTGCGCGAATTCGCCGCCGATTACCGGCTGGTGTTCGACGGCGTGATCAATCATGTGTCGTCCTCCAGCGTCTATATGAAAGGCTACGAGTCGGGCGACCCGAAGTATAAAGATTTCTTCATTTCGCTGTCGCCCGACACCGACACGCGCTCCGTGCTGCGGACGCGCAATCTGCCGCTGCTGCACGACTATAGAACGGCCGACGGCCTCAAATGGCTGTGGACGACGTTTTCGCGGGACCAGATCGACCTGAACTTTTGGAACCCCGAAGTTCTGTTGGAAATTCTCGACGTGCTGCTGGGCTACGCCGCCAACGGGGCCAGCATGATCCGCCTCGACGCGATTCCCTATATGTGGAAAGAACTTGGCACGTCCTGCGCCCATTTGCCGCAAACACATGAATTAATCAAACTAATTCGCGACGTGTTGCAGGCCGTCGCGCCGCATGTGTCGCTGCTGACGGAAACCAATGTTCCGCACCGGGAAAATGTAACCTATTTCGGCGACCGCGGCGACGAGGCCCAGATGATCTATAACTTCGCCCTGGCCCCGCTGATTCTCTGGAGTTTGGTCACGGGCGACGCTTCCGTGCTGTCGCGATGGGCGGCGGGCATCGAGTGGATCGGTCCCGGCGCGACGTATTTGAACATCACGGCCACGCACGACGGGATCGGCATGAGGCCGACGGAGGGCCTCCTCGACGAACCGGCCCGCGCCGCCCTGGTGCAATTGGCCAAAGACCACGGCGGCGACGTGACGGGAAAACGCAACAGCGACGGCACCATTTCTCCATATGAACTTAATTTGAACTATTTCGATGCAGTCAACGATCCCCGCGCCAACGAATCTATAGAATTACAGATTCAACGGTTTATGGTTTCGCAGGCCGTCCCGATGGCGCTGATGGGCACGCCGGGCATCTATATACACAGTCTCCTCGGTTCGCGCAACGACTACGCGGGTGTGAAGGCGACCGGCCGGGCGCGCAGCATCAACCGCGAACAACTCGCCGAAGAATCATTGTGTCGCGAATTGTCGCAGCCGCAGTCGCTACGCGCAAAAATCTTCAACGAAATGAAGCGGCTGCTGACGCTCCGCGCCGAACAAAGCGCCTTCCATCCCGACGCGACGCAGGAGATTCTCGATTACGGCCGCGAGGTTTTCGCGGTTCGGCGGCACAATCGTCAGACCGGCCAAACGATTGTGGCCGCGCACAACATGACGGCCAAACCGCTACACGCGACGCAACTTCCCGACGGCCGCGACTTGCTCGCGCCGGATGTAAATACTATAGATGTACGGACGCTCGCACCCTATCAAATTCGATGGATTGAAATCACATGAACACGTCAGATAGAACAACAGATCGTCGTTCGCGGTTCGACGCTTGTATGCAACATCGGCCCGGCGCGGCGCCGATGCGTGATTTCGCCGGTTGCTCGCTCACGGGTTATCATGGCCGCCAGACGTTGATCGGCATCGCGCGGCGGCTGGGGCTTGTTGAGGCGGCGGACGCCGCCTCACGTGTCGCGGGCGTTTCGCCCGCGTGTCTCGCGGGCATCCTGCCCGCGTCTGGCGAAGACGATTTGGCGTCTTCCCGCGGTCTGGACAATGGAACGCACAACGCGGGCGAGACGCCCGCGACACGTGAGACGCCCGCGTCACAAGGAGCGGGCATCGGGGCCGTGGCTGCCGCCGACGCCGCGTTGCTGGAGGCGGTGCAGCTCGCGCTGGACGTGGATTTTCGCGGTGTCGGCGGATTTCCGCGGATCGAAAGTCCGTACGCCAAAACGGTCAGCGACACCGAGGTCGTCGACGAGTTCGGCGTCCGCCGCCGCTGGACGGGGCTGTACATGGACATCGTACACTCGCCGCTCCAGGGCGCGACGCTGGCGGAACTCCGCGCCTTTCGCTTTCCCGACCCCGCCACCGCCGACACCGCCCAGATCGACGCCTGGGCCCTCCAGGCGAAAAAACTCCGCGAGGAAACCGACTACATCGTCGTCGGAGAGCATCCGGTGTACGGCGTGCTGGAACTGGGATGCTGGATGTGCGGCTTCGACGATTTCCTCGGCCGCCTGCTGGCCGAACCGGAATTTACCGACTGTTTCTTCGAAAAATTCTACGAATTCCAAACCGGCATGATCGACGTCTACTACAGCAGGCTCGGGCCTTACATCGACATCACCACCAGCGGCGACGATTTTGGCACGCAGAACGGCCCGTTCCTGTCGCCGGGCCTGTTCCGCGACAAAATTCGCCCGTGGTACGAACGCCGCATCGCCCTCACCCGCCGCCACACGCGGGCGTACTTCTCGCACCACACGTGCGGCTCGGTCCTGCGGTTGTTGCCGGACCTCATCGGCATGGGCGTGGACATTCTCAACCCCGTCCAGCCTGACGCGTTCGAAATGGACTTCGCCGTGCTCAAGGAACGCTTCGGCCGGGATATCGTTTTCTGGGGCGGCATCGACGAAAAAAACATCCTGACCCGAGGCCGCCCGGCGGACGTCACTGCCGCCGTTCGTCACGCCCGCGACACGCTGGGCCGCGACGGCGGATACATTTTGGCCCCGTCCCACAACATCCAGCCCGACGTCCCGCCGGAGAACGTGCTGGCGATGTACGGGGTGTTGTAACAACAGACTGTTAGGCTTTTAGGCTGTTAGACTGTTAGGCGCAGGCTTATGAAGGATTAGGCCTAATCCTTCATAAGCCTGCGCCTAACAGTCTAATAGTCTAACAGCCTAACAGCCTAACAGTCTGTTGTTAACGGCAGTTGGACCAAAAAGCGGGTGCCCTTGCCCGGTTCGCTCTGGACGCGGATCGTTCCGCCGTGTTCGCGGAGGATGCGCTGCGTCGTCGCCAGGCCCAGGCCCGTGCCGCGGGTTTTCGTGCTGTAGTACACCTGGAAAACACGCGAAAGATTCTCCGGCGGGATTCCGATGCCGGTGTCGATGACCTCCAGCAGGCAGCACGCGTCAAGCGGGGCGGAGATTTTCAGCATGAGTTCGCCGCCCTCGGGCATGGCTTGGAGGGCGTTGATCATCAGGTTCAGCAGGGCCTGCTTGATGAGGTTGACGTCGATATCGACGCGGACGGGCTGTTCGGGCGCCTGCGTGCGGAGGACGACGCGTGCGGTGTCGGCCTGCGGGGCGAAGAAGTCGGTCAGTTCCTGCACGACGCGTCGGAGGTCGGCGCGTTCGCGGGTGAGTTCCATCCTGCCGGCGTAGCGGAGGAAGTCGTCGAGGATATCCTTGAGGCGGGCCGCTTCGGTCTGCACGGCGGCGAGTCGGCGGAGCATTCTCGCGTCGTGGGGCTGGGGGCTGTGGGCGAGGTCCTCAGCCAGCAGCGAGAGGTTCACGCCGATGGTGGACAGCGGGTTTTTGATTTCGTGGGCCAGCCCGCCGGCGAGTTGGCCCAGTTCGATGAGTTGGTCCTGCCCCTTCGCGCGGGCCTGCGCGTGATCGTGGACGCGCCGGGCCGTCCGCCAGACGCGCCGCGCGGCGTAGAGGGTGGCGAGCACCCAGACCGGACCCGCCAACACCATGCCAATCAGCAGCCATGTTGTGTTGCACATGGGGAACCTCGTGGCTCGGACGTCTCGCCCGCGTTGTGCGCTCCATTGGCCTGGCCATTGGAGGACGCCCAATCGTCTTTGTCGTGCCACGCGGGCGAGACGCCCGCAGCCACGCGTTACGCCTTGTCGTCGCGCGGTTCACCCGGATCGCCGTTGTCACCGTCGTCGAATTGCGGGCTGATCGACGGTGGGGCGTCTTTGGTGGTATACGGTTGCGACGGTGGCGGGGGCGTGGACTTCCTCGCGGTTCCGCCCAGACGCGTGACACGAACGGCCTGGAGACCTTTGTCGCCTTCGGTGAAATCGTACGTAACCATTTCGCCGTCCTTCAACGCGCGAAAACCGCTTCCGTCGATCACCGTATAATGCACAAACACATCCAGGCCGTCCGGGCCCTTGATGAATCCAAACCCTTTTTTGGGGTCAAACCACTTCACTTCGCCGGTGGGCATACTGCCTCCGCACTACCCGAAACCTGTCGGGCGTCCGTACAACGGACATGCCTTAAGCATCTGACATATTCCGCGCCCCGCACATAACGGACAGCGGAGGTACATATAGGCGGCCACACAGCCGCACGGATAAAGTAACCTCAGGACAACATCACTTTGTCACCGCGGCACCGCTCGATCCGGTCCGCGGCTGAGCGTTGCCGCCCCCTCGGCACGCTCCTTTCAGTCTCGTCATCGCGACGGTTGATCGGACCCGGCGCGACGCTCTGGGCAACGCCCGCGACAGGCCTTACTCGTCGTCGCGTCGTCCTCCACCACGCCGCGACCGACCGCCGCGGCTGCGACCACCATTGCCGCCGCCACCGCCGCGACGGTCCGATCCGCCTTCCGACGGCGGGGACTGCGAAGGGTCCTCGGACGAATCCTCGGACGAACCGCCGTTTTCCTCGCGCATCACGGCCTTGCGGGAGAGCTTCACGCGGCCCGTGTCGTCAATGGCGATCACCTTCACCTTCACCTCGTCGCCAACCTGCACCACGTCGGTCACGTTCTTGATGTACTTGTCGTCCAGCTCGCTCACGTGGCACAGCCCGTCCTGGCCGGGCAGGATTTCGATGAACGCGCCGAACTCCCGGATGCTGACGACCTTGCCCGTGTACACTCTGCCGACGGAGACTTCCTCGGTCAGGGCTTCGATGGCCATGCGGGCGCGTTCGGCGCCGTCGCCCTCGGTCGAGGCGATGAAAATCGTGCCGTCTTCCTCGATGTCGATCGTCGCCTTGGTCTCGTCCTGGATTTTGTTGATCATCTT
>Ga0123353_10006672_pt1 | contig 15437 bp, 13 predicted proteins | sample TergutLab28metaG_3_FD_92763 | JGI IMG/M metagenome (GOLD analysis project Ga0123353, IMG submission 92763) | Labiotermes labralis P3 segment gut microbial communities from Petit-Saut dam, French Guiana - Lab288 P3 | ecosystem: Host-associated > Arthropoda: Insects > Digestive system > Gut ... | reverse complement strand
GTGCTGCGGTGCGGGGTGTGTGGATTTTCGCGTCGGGCGGGCGAGGCGGGGGCGTACGAGATGAGCGTGGCCGCCGTGGCGGAGCAGGCCGCCCGGGCGGCGGCGGCTGGGGCGAGCGAGGTGCACATCACGGGCGGGTTGCATCCGAATTGGCCGCTGGAGCGGTACGAGTCGATGGTGTGTGCGGTGCGTCGTGCGGCCGGGGCGGTGCACATCAAGGCGTTCACGGCCGCGGAGGTCGAGCACGTCGCTTCGCTCAGTGACGTGACGGTGGAGGCGGCCTTGCGTCGGTTGCTAGCCGCGGGGCTGGACTCGCTGCCGGGCGGCGGGGCGGAGATTTTCGACCCGCGCGTGCGGTCGGCGATGTTTCCGCGAAAGCTCGACGCCGCCCGCTGGTTGGCTGTTCATCGGCAGGCGCATCGGTTGGGGCTGCGGTCAAACGCGACGATGCTGTACGGCCATGCGGAGACGGAGCGTCATCGCGTGGAGCACTTGCTGGCGTTGCGGATGTTGCAGGACGAAACCGGCGGTTTTCAGGCCATTGTGCCGCTGCCGTTCGTTCCGCCCCGTGGCGCGGGCGTCCCGCCCGCGTTGTGCGTTCCATTGGGCAAGCCGCTGGAGGACGTCGAATCGCTTTCACCGCTTCGCGCGGGCAGGATGCCCGCGGGACACGCGGGCGAGACGCCCGCGACACGGGGCGTCGGCGGAATTGACGATCTTCGCACCGTCGCCGTCGCGAGGCTGTTGCTGGATAACGTCGACCACGTGAAAACGTTCTGGGTCATGCACGGACTAAAACTGTCGCAACTGGCGCTGCACTTCGGCGCCGACGACCTCGACGGCACCGTGACGCGTTACAGCATTGTGGAGCCCCGCGACGACAAATCGGTCCGCGCATCGCACCTGCGAAAACTGATCGAAGAAGCCGGCCTCACGCCGGTCGAACGGGACTCGCTCTACCGCGAGCGATAACGGCACACGTTCTCCTTTTCTTTTTCTCGCGGGCACAAGAAAATTCTTGACGCGAACGGCATGTCCGGGCAGGATTTCGGTTGTGTTCATCGAACAGTTTGGAGCCATGCGATGCGATTTTTCATGATCGACAAGATCATCACCTGGGACGTCGGCCGATGCGCCGAGGCCGTCAAGAACGTCGCGCTGAGCGAGGATTTTTTCGACGACCATTTTCCGCGACGCCCGGTGATGCCGGGGGTGCTCATGATCGAGGGCATGGCCCAGATTTCCGGGCTCCTGCTCGAGGCCAGTCTCTCCGCCAAGTACGGAAAGGACGCCAAGGCCGTGCTGACGCTGCTGGAGCGGACGAAGTTCCGCGACGTCGTCAGGCCCGGCGACACGCTGGTCTATCGGACCGAAGTGGTGGCCGTGAACGAAAATGGCGGGAAAGTCTCCGTGCAGGCGTTGCGAGGCGACCAGCCCGTGGTGACCTCGGGGATGGTTTTCGCCTTCAAATATGTGGACGATCCGCTGCTCACCGAAAAGCGGCAGGCGCTGATGAAATTGTGGATGGCGCCGTAAATGGCACGAACGGTCGTCATCACGGGGATCGGGTTGCTGACCCCGCTGGGCACGTCTCCGGCGGAGGTTTTGGATCGCGTGGAGCGCGGCGAGTCGGCGGTGCGGCGGTCGGCCTTCGATGCGTCGTCGCTGGCGTGCGCGTCGTATGCTCCGATTGCGGCGTTTGAGCCCGAGCGGTACATCGACGACGGCAAGAGTTTGCGGTTGATGAATCGCGACGCCCAATTGGCGGTGGCGGCCGCCCGCCTGGCCATGGCGGACGCGGGCGTGCGGTCCGGCGAGACGTACGCGCCCGAGGAGATCGCGTTGTACGGTGCGACAGGCATGACGGGCATGCCCGTCGAGGAGGTGGCGGCGCTGGTGCGGCACTCGGCCGACGGTGACGGGAACCTGGACTTGCGGAAATTCGGGCAGGTCGCCCTCAAGCGCGTGCGGCCTGTGCTGTCGTTCAAGATGCTGGCGAGCATGCCGATTTGCTTCGTTTCGATTTTCGAGGGCATTCGCGGCGAGAACGGCATTTATACGCCGTGGGAAGGCCAGGGCGCCGCGGCCATCGTGGCGGGCGTTCAGGCGATTCAGGAGGGTCTGTCGCCCTGTGCCCTGGTGGGCGGATGCGACGTGCGGACGCACGAGTTTGCCTTCGTCAGCCTGGGGCAACTGGGTGCGTTGCGGTCATGGAGCGACCACGGCGAAGGGTCGGTTCCCGGCGAGGGGGCCGCGTTTTTGGTGCTGGAGGACGAGCAGCGCGCCCTGTCGCGGGGGGCCCGGATGTACGCCCGCGTGGTTCATCACGCCGTCGGCACGGTCTGGTCGTCGTCGCCGGCCGTCGATACGTTCGCCGCGTTGATCGGCGGTGTGCAGCCTCGGACGATCCACAGCGTCGTGGCGGCCGGCGACGGCGATCGTGCGATTCGATTGGCCGAGCACGAGGCGATGGAGCGGACCTCGCTTCGGGCGTCGGCGGTTTACCCCAAGCGTTCGCTGGGCAATTTGTATGCTGTCGCGGCGGCCGTTCAGACGTCGCTGGCCGCGACGGTGGCCCATCGCGCGGGGCATGGACGGCGGGTGTTGGCCAACTGCTTCGGCCATGGCAGCGGGCAGGGCGTGTTTGTGCTGGAGGGCGTATCCTCTCGTGGCGCGGGCGTCCCGCCCGCGCGTCCCGCGGGCATCCTGCCCGCGCGAGACGCAGCCAACAGGCAAGACGTGCCTCATGGCCAGTCGGACGCGGGCGGGACGCCCGCGAGACACGAGGGCGAGACGCCCTCGCCACGCGCGGGCGAGACGCCCGCGACACGGATGCCCGCGACACGGGTGGTTGTCACGGGCATTGGCGTGGTCAGTCCCGTCGGCAGCGGGCGGGCGGACTTCTGGCAAGGTTTGGTGGCCGGCCGGCCGGGACTGGGGCCGATCACGCTGTTCGACGCGTCGGAGTTCCCGGTGCGGATCGGGGGGGAGGTCCGGGACTGTGGTAAAAAAAACGTGCCTTTCGAAAAAAAACGCGACCGCAAGGTGTGGCTGGGGCTGATGGCGGCGGAGGACGCGATGGCGGATTCGGGTTTGGAGGCGGCGCGGTTCGGTCCGGCTTCGCTGCATGTGGGGGTGGGGTTGGAGATGCTTTGTATGGAGGACCTCACGCCCTTCGCCCCGATCGACGACATGCGCCGGGCGATCGTGTCGCGCCTGCCCGCGGTGTTGGGCGAGCGGCTGTTGCAGACGCCGCTGGACACCACGGCGGAAATGTTGGGCGAGCGGTACGGGTTCCTCGGCGGGCGATTCACCAACTGTTCGGCGTGTGCGGCCGGGGCGCAGTCGGTCGGCGAGGCGTTCCGCATGATTCGTCGCGGGGAGGTCGAGTTGGCGCTGGCGGGGGCGACCGACAGCATGCTCAACCCGCTGGGGCTTGGCGGATTCAGTCTGTTGCGCGTGCTGTCGGCGGAGAACGAGACGCCCCATCGCGCCTGCCGGCCTTTCGATGCCTCCCGCACGGGGACCGCGTTGGGGGAGGGGGCGGCGTTTTTGGTGCTTGAGCGGCTGGAGCACGCCGTGGCGCGGGGGACCCGCTGTTATGCGGAGGTGTTGGGGTACGGTAGTTCGATGGACGGGTTTCGCGTGTCGGACCCCGAGCCCAGCGGCCGGGGGGCGGTGCGGAGCATGACGGTCGCCCTGGCCGACGCGGGACTCGCGCCGGGGCAGATCGACTGCGTAAGCGCCCACGGAACCGGCACACCGAAGAACGACGTCGTGGAGACGGCCGCGATCAAGGAGGTTCTTGGCCCCCGCGCGTACGACGTGCCGGTGCACGCCGTCAAGTCGATGACCGGACACATGATCGCCGCCAGCGGGGCGGTCGAAGCGGCCGCCGCCGCGTTGACCCTTTCCGAGCGGACGGTTCCGCCCACCATCAATCTGGAGCGGCCCGACCCCGCGTGTGACCTGGACTACGTTCCGAACACGGCCCGGCCGTTCGAGGGGCGAACCGTGCTGTCGAATTCCTTTGGTTTCGGCGGGCAAAACGCCACGCTGATCTTCGGGAGGCGCGCGTAATGAACGCCGATGACTTCTTCAACGTGCTCCGGTCTCGCCGGTCGGTCCGGGCCTTCACGGACCAGGTTCCGGATCGGGCGTTGCTCGACCGGTTGTTCGAGGCGGCGCAGTGGGCGCCGTCCAATCACCATCGTCAGGGGTGGAAGTTTTTGGTGTTTCAGGACGCGGCGCGGATCGGCGTGCTGGCGGAGCGGGTTCGGCAGGCCTTGAGCGATCATCTGGCGTCGGCCAATCGGCTGTTGGCGTCGCAGGGTCAGGAGCTGCTTCACTTCGCGACGCTCTTCGCCAAGGCCCCGGTGGTGGTGTTGGCGATGCACAAAAAAAGTCCCGCTGTGGGCAAGGCGCTGGTGTTGGCCGGCGGAAACCGTTACGCTAGCGGCGAAGCGTTGAGCACGGCGATGGCCGTGCAGAACTTGCTGCTGATGGCCCACGTTCTGGGCTTGGGCGCGTGCGTGATGACGGCGCCGCTGCTGGTGCCGGCCGTCTGGGAGTCGCTGGACCTGCCGGCGGGGTTCGAACCGACCTGCCTGGTCGCCGTCGGTTATCCCGCCCAGACCCCCGCGCCGCCGCGACGGAAATCCGCGGAGCACGTGGTGGAATATAGGTGACAACCATGACCGAAACTGACGTGTATGAAAAGCTCCTGCCGTTGATTCGCGAGGTTACAGGCGCAAAGGCGGAACAGGTGGCGATGGACAGCAACCTCATGGAGGACCTGGGCGCCGAGTCCATCGACCTGCTGGACCTGAGTTTTCTGATCGAGGAAACCTTCGGCATCACGGTCGAAGCCGATGAATTCGAACGGCAAGCCGTCGCGAAAATCCCCGGCGGACAATACGAACGGGACGGCGTTCTGACGCCCGAAGCCGTCGAGGAACTTCGCAAGGCCCTGCCGGAAGTGCCGCCCGACAAATTCCGGCCCGGCATGAAAAAAATCGACGTGCCGGCCGTCCTGACCGTGGCGGTGTTCGTGCATCTGATCCAGCGCAAGACGGCGGCGAAACAACAGGAGGTGTCCGATGCTTGACGGAAAGGTGGCCTTCGTCACCGGCGGAAGCGGGGCCATCGGATCGGCCGTCGTCCGCGCCTTCGCCCGCGAGGGATGCCGCGTCGCGTTTTCCTATCACTCGCACGAAGACCAGGCCCGGAAATTGGTGGAGGAGTGCAACTCCGGCGGCGGTGGGGTGGACGGAGTGGGTGAAAAAGTCCGCGCGTATCCGTTGGATGTTTTGGACGCCAAGGCGTGCCAGTCGTTGGCCGAGACTGTCGAGCGGGAGTTTGGACGGGTGGACGTGCTGGTCAACAACGCCGGCATCGCGCAGATCATGCCTTTCGCCATGATCGACGAGAAGGACTGGGACCTGGTGATGGACGTGAACGTCAAGGGCATGTTCCTGGTGACGAAGGCGTTCGCGCGGGGCATGATCCGCCGCAAGGGCGGGAGCATCATCAACATGAGTTCATTGGCCGGGTTGCGGGTGCTGGAGGTGCCGGTCCATTACGCGACGGCCAAGAGCGCGGTGGTTGGTTTTACGCTGTCGCTGGCGGGGGAGTTGGGGCGGTACAACATCCGCGTCAACGCCATTGTGCCGGGCATGTTGACCGGCGGAGTGAGCGCCAACATTCCCGCCCGGCAGCAGGAAAAATACAAAGACTTCTGTAGCCTCTCGCGGGCCGGCGAACCGGCGGAGGTGGCCGAACTGGCCGCGTTCCTGGCCAGCGACCGCAGCAGCTACATCAACGCCCAGTCGATCTTCGTGGACGGGGGCATTTGATCATGAAATTTCGGCTGGTAGATCGCATCGTAGAGTGGCAGCCGCGACGGAGCATCTCCGGCGTCAAGGCGGTGTCGTTCGAGGAGTACAGTCTCCGGTCGCCGTGGGGTGGCGAGGCGAGTTTGCCGGAGAGCCTGCTCATGGAAGCCCTGTTCCAACTGGGGAACTGGCTGATCGTGCTGTCGTCGGACTTTACGCAGATGGGCCTGCTGGTCCGCGTGGAGGAGGTTGCGTTTCACGACCCATTGCGGCCGGGGCAGCGTTTGAAAATGGACGTCGACGTGACCCGCTACCGGCCGGACGGGATTGTGTTCAACGGCCTCGCGACGGTCAACGGCCGGCCGATCGCGTCGGGCAAAGGCTGCCTGGCCACACCGGTCGACCTGGCGGACTTCCACAACTCCGCCGACCTGAAGGTGCTGTTTACGGAGATCTATGCGACTGACTGAAAAAGACTACACGTATTTCACGACCGTCCGGTCGATGTGCCGGCGGTGTCGGCAGATCGTGCCGGCCCGCGTGTTTTTCCGCCAGGGGCAGGTCTGGCAGCAGAGCCTTTGCCCCGATCCCGCCTGCGGCGACGCCCCGCCGGCCCTCATCGCGGCCGATCAGAACTGGTTCCTCTCGACCGTCCTCAAACCCATGCCCGACCGCTCGCCGCTGCCCGGTTCGCACCCGCCGGCCCTGGGCTGTCCGCGCGACTGCGGACCCTGCACGCTGCACGCCTCACCGTGCCAACTGCCCGTGCTGTCAGTCACCAACGCCTGCCAACTCCGCTGCCCGATCTGCTTCACGTACAACCGGGCCGACCGGATTTACCACATGCCCGTCGACGAGATGCGAAAAACGGTGGACTGGATCGTCGAGTCCTCCGGCCAGGTGGACCTGATCAACATCACCGGCGGCGAACCGACGCTGCATCCGCAAATTCTCGACATTCTGGATTGCTGCCGGAGGCCCGAAATCGGCCGAGTGACCATGAACTCCAACGGCCTGCGACTGGCCGAGGACAAAGCCCTCTGCCAGGCCCTGGCCGAACGCGACGTGTACGTGATCCTTTCGCTCAACACGTTCGACCCCGCCGTCAGCGAGCGGCTTCACGGGCGCGACGTGACGGCCGCCAAACGCCAGGCCATCGAAAACCTCACCGCCGCCGGGGTCCGCATGACGCTCCTGAACGTGCTGATCCGCGGCGTAAACGAAACCGCCCTCGGCGACATCTGGTCGCTCATGCGGCAAAACGACCACATCCTCAGCCTGACCGTCCAGACGATGACCTACACCGGACAGGGTGGCGGCAACTTTCCCAACACCGGCCAAATCCCAGTGGATGAGGCCGCCCGAATCGTGTGCGAACAGACGGGCGGCGAATTGACGTTTACCGATTTTGTCTCCAGGCCGTCCGCGCATCCGTTATGCTACCTCATCAGCTACGCCCTCAAGGCCGGGGCGTCTGGAGCGTCTGGATTGTCTGGGTCAAACATGCTCCCGTTTGCCCGGATCGCGTCGCCCGAGCGCCTGGCGGACCTGATTCGCGATTCGTACCTGGTCCGCCCCGAGGACGGCCAGGCGTTCTTCGGCGAGGCGATTGACCAGTTGTACGCCCAGGGCAACACCGAGCACCTCGCCGCCTTGCGGGGGTTGGTCGAGCGGCTGTATCCTGCCGGGCGTCCGTTGTCGGCGTTCGAGCGGCAGCGGATCGCCGAGTCGGCCGTGCGTACGGTGTACGTCCACGCGCACATGGACGAGGACACGTTCGACTGCTCCCGTGCCATGATGTGCCCGGACCTGGTTCCCGCCCAGCCCGGCCGGCTGATTCCGGCGTGCACGTACAACCTCTTCAACCGGATGCGGGACGAGCGTTTTTATGTGGAGTGACGACGACCGCGAACAACGGCAGCGCGAGAGGCAAGCCCTGGCCGACTGGTGGGCGGGCGACCGAAGCACGCCCTTTGTCCTGACACGCCGCTCCGGCTACGGCGTGTGCGACGTCCTGTTCCCGAACTGGCGGGCCGATCTGCGGTTCAACCTGCGGTTCGCCGCGATGTACGTCATCGGCAAGTGCCCGTTTTCGTGGCTGAAGGTGTGGTGTTACCGACGGTTTGGCGTGCGGATCGGCCGGGGGGTGTACATCGCGCCGGGCGTTTTTATCGACGCCTTCTATCCGCGGTTGATCGAGCTGGACGACGGTTGTTATCTGGGCGTCGGTTGTCGTGTGCTGACGCACGAATTCACGGCCGGCTTTTTCCGGGCCGGGAGGGTTCGCGTCGGCAAAGGGTCGGTGATTGGCGGGTGGTCGATCATCCGTTGCGGCGTGACGCTGGGCCAGTCCGTGACGACCGGGCTTGGCAGCGTCGTCGTTCGCGACGTGGCCGACGGCGTAACCGTCGGCGGCGTGCCGGCGAAACCGCTTCAGTCCAGGGGAGGCGCCTGATGGGATTTCTCGCCAATTACATGCGGAATCTCGCCAGTCTGGCGGCCTGTCGTCAGCCGGCGAGGCCGTTGTTGTTTTCGTATTACGTGACGCATCGGTGTTCCCTGGCGTGCCGGTACTGTAGCGACGGTCAAGGCAGGCCGTTCAAGGAAGACGTCGTGGACGAACTGCCGATCGAACCGGCCAAGAAATTGATTTCCCTGCTTCGCGCCGACTGCGACACACTGGACCTCACCGGCGGCGAGCCGATGCTTCGGCCGGACCTGGAGGACCTGCTCGCGCACGCCCGACAGGTCGGCTTCCGCACGGTGCTGAACACCAAAGGCGTGGGCCTGGCGCAACGGCCTGACCTAGCACGGCTGTCCGACGTGCTTGTCCTGAGCGTCGACTCCTTGCACGCCGAGCGCCTGGCGGAAATCATCGGCGGTCGTGTCGCGGGCGTCCCGCCCGCGTGTGTCGCGGGCATCCTGCCCGCGTGTCTCGCGGGCGTCTCGCCCGCGTCCGACGGGCCATGTGGAACATCTTGCCCACAGGCTGGACCTTGCGAGGGCGAGACGCCCTCGCGACGCGCGGGCAGGATGCCCGCGACACGCGCGGGCGAGACGCCCGCGACACGGGAATGCGGTTCCACGTCGTCGGCGGACGGCGTTCTGGCGACGCTCGACTGGGTTCTCGAAAACCGAGGCCGCCACCCGGCGCGGATCGTGCTGTCCGCCGTCGCGACGCCCGACAACCTCGACGACGTTTCGGACGTGCTCGCCCTGTGCGTGCGGCATCGGCTGGGCTTTCAAGTCTCACCGCAGATCGTCGGAACGGCCGTGCACTCGGGCCTGCGAAACAACCCCCGCTTCCGGGCCCTCGTGAACGACGTGATCGCCGCCAAGTCCGCCGGCGCAGCCGTCGTGGGCGTTTCCGGCTATCTTCGCGGCATCCGCGATTTCCGTTCCTACCGCTGCCACCCCCTGCTGATGCCGACGATTCGCCCCGACGGGACGGTGAACCTGCCCTGCCTCGAACAACCGAAGCAGCGGCCCAGTGTCATCGCCGCCGGCGGATATCGGCAAGCGTTGTCGCGGGCCGGCACGGCGGCGAAACCGCCCCGCGACTGCGAAGGGAAGTGTCATATTTTCTGTCACATGGCCTTGTCGCTCCTCCAGCGCCGCCCGACGGCCGCCCTGCGGGAGCTTACGTGTTGGAGGAATCAATCATGTTAACGAAATTGCATAAGGAACTGCACTACCAGTACCGTTGCCTGCGGCTGGCGAGGAATTTGCTGACGCGGCGGATGCTGCACTGCAACCTCCAGGTGACGTACCGCTGCAATTTCCAGTGTCAGATTTGCGACTTCTGGAAGCCGCAATACCAAAAGACGCACGAACTGTCGCTGGAGGACGTTCGCGTGATCGGCGCCAAGCTCAACCGGCTTGGCACGCTGATCATTTCCCTGGCCGGCGGCGAACCGCTCATCCGCGAGGATTTGCCGGAAATCATCACGATCCTCAACCAGACCAATCATTTCCCGATCCTCATCACCAACGGCTGGTTCGTGGATGAAGCCAAGGCGAAGGACCTCCTCCGCGCGGGCCTTCAGGAAATTTCCGTCTCCGTGGACTACGCCGACCCGGCCCGGCACGACGCCCAGCGAGGCCGGGCGGGCGCGTGGGACCGCGCGGTGAAGGCGCTGGAACTGCTTCACAAAAACCGCCCCGACAAGCGGAACCGCGTCCACATGATCAGCGTGCTCATGGACGACAACCTCGACGACGTCGAGCCGATGATCAAACTGGCCCGCCAGATCGGTGTGACCTACATGCTGAATCTGTATTCGTGGAACCGCGGCACCAAGACCCCCCGGCTGCCGAGCGAGCGCGTGAGCGAGCATTTGCTCCGGATCAAGCGCGAGTACCCGGAGTTCATCACGTTGACCAGTTACATCGAGCAGTTCGACCGGGCGATTGCCGTCGGCGGAATCGGCGACTGCCAGACCGGGCGGCTGTTGATGAACATCGACCATCACGGCCAGGTCGCCCGCTGCACGGAGACGCTCGACGATCCGGTGGGGAACATGTTGACCGACGACCCGCTGGTCCTTCAGGACCGGCTGTTGAAGGTGCGGCGGGGCAGCGATTGCGCCCAGTGCTGGACGAGCTGCCGCGGTTTCGCCGAGTGCATGCAAAAATCTCCCCGTTTGCGGCAGTTTCGCGAGTTCTTCATCTCCGTGAGGCCACGCGCATGAACACATTGGGCATGACCACCTCCGTATGCAACACCTGCCGCCGGCTGGTGCCGGCCAAGGTCGTCGTCGAGGGGTCGAAGGTTTCCTTCGACAAATTCTGCCCCGACCACGGCCGTCACCGTGCGTACATCTACAGCGACGTCGAGCAATACCTCCACGCCCAGCGGTTCGTAAAACCGGCCGTGACGCCCCTCGCATTCGCCGGCGATGCGAAGAAACCCTGCACCGAAGGCTGCGGCATGTGTTCGAACCACGAACAACACCTGTGCATGCCCATCGTCGAAATCACCAACCGCTGCGACCTGGCTTGCCCCGTCTGCCTGGTGGCCAGTGGCGCGGGCGTCTCGCCCGCGTCGGTCGACGAGATTGTGCAACGACACGGTATAGGCTTGTCGTCCTCCGATGCTTCGCTCAATGGAACGCACACCGCGGGCGAGACGCCCGCGCCACTCGACGGCGACATGTCCGTGGACGATTTTCGCCGCGTCCTCGGCCGTCTGATCGCAGCCGAGCGGCAGGTGGACATCCTCACGCTCTCGGGCGGCGAGCCGTTGTTGCATCCGCGAATTCTGGACATCGTGGACGCCGCCGCCGCGAGGCCGGAGATCGTCCGGGTCAGCATTTCCACCAACGGACTGGCCCTGTTGCGTGACCCCGCGCTCCTGCCCGCGCTGGCCGAACGGAACGTCGTGATCTCGCTCCAGTTCGACGGGCTTGACGACACCGCGTACACGACACTGCGAGGCCGTCCGCTGCGGGACGAAAAACTCCGCCTGCTGGACCTCCTGGCGACATCGGCCGTCACCACGTCGCTGACCGTCACCCTCGCCGCCGGAGTGAACGAAGGGCAGCTCGCGCCGATCCTCGATTATTTCTTCGCGCAGCGGCACGTCGTGAGTTTGATGATCCAGCCCGTCGCCTACGCCGGCCGGGCCGCCGACCTGGCCGGGCGCGGCGACCGGCTGACCATCCCCGACGTCATCCGCCTGCTGGCCGCGACGCGGAAAGTGGAGGCCGCCGACTTCGCCCCGCTACCGTGCAGCCACCCGCTGTGCTTTTCGCTCGCCTACTACCTCATGCTCGACTGGGGCGGAAGGGTGCCCGTCAACCGCCTCATCCAGGCCGACGGACTCATGGACGCCCTGTCCAACCGCACCGTCTTCGGACTGGACGAAAACGAGCACCAGCGAATCAAGGACATGGTGTACGACCTCTGGTCCGGCCCGGCCGGCACCGCCCCCGACGGACAGGCCGTGCTGGAGACCCTCCGCAACATTCTGGGCGAACTGAGTTGCGACTGTTTCAACGCGAAAAAAGCGTTCACCACGGCCGAGCGGCGGATCAAATCCATTTTCATCCACGCGTTTCAGGACGCCGACACGTTCGACCAGGCCCGCGTCCGTCGCTGCTGCAACGCCTATCCGCAACCCGACGGCAGACTCATCCCCGCCTGCGTGCACAACGTGCTGGGGGGCAGGTCCGAACGTGGCGCGGGCGTCCCGCCCGCGTCCGACGGGCCATGTGGAACGTTTTGCCCACAGGCTGGACCTTGCGAGGGCGAGACGCCCGCGCCACGGGGAGGCAGAACATGAAGGCCTTTGTCAAAACATTCCTCCGCCGCCACAATGCCACGATCATCAACATCTTCCTCGTGGTGGCGCTGGGGCACTACACGATCAAGAAGGTGTATGAGGCATGGGTCGCCGAACAGTTCAACTTCGTCGAGGTCGCCTTCGCCGCGCACAACATCGTCTGGTTGGCGATTCTCCTGGTTCGCCGGCAGCATCTGTCGATGGACCGGAACGTCTTTCATCAAATGATCGCACTGGCGGCGTTTTTCTCGGGAATCGTGTTCTTTGAGCATCCATCCGAAAGTTCGACGTTGACGGGCACGTCGCAGGGCATCGTGGCCGCGGCGTGGGTTCTGAGCACGGTCACGCTGCTGAATCTCGGCCGGAGCTTCGGCATCCTGATCGCCGTGCGCCAAGTCAAAACGGGAGGACTGTACAGTGTGATTCGACATCCGATGTACTTCACGGACATTCTCTTGCGGGTCGGTTACCTCGCGGGGAATCTGTATTGGCCCAACGCGATTATTTTCATCGCCTCCAGCGGATGCTACGTCTATCGAGCGATACTGGAAGAGCGATTCCTGTCGCAACTCCCGGACTACCGGGCGTACAAAAAGAAAGTCCGTTACCGTTTTGTTCCGGGCGTTTTCTAGCCGCGAATTCCGCGAATTCCGCGAATTCTCTTGAAAAATTCGCGTAATTCGCGTAATTCGCGGCGAAAAAGGAGCTACCGATGCCTCTTTGGCCGCGCAGAACGTATTTGGACCATAACGCGACGACGCCCGTCGCTTCTGCGGTTCGCCGGGCGATGGCGGCGTGTTTGAAGAGCAACCACGGGAATCCGTCTTCGCTGCACATCGCGGGGCGGACGGCGCGGGGGGCGGTCGAGCGGGCCCGGCGGAGCGTGGCGAGGCTTTTGGCGTGCCAGAGCGAGGACGTCTACTTTACCTCCGGCGGAACCGAGGGCAACAACGCGGTCATCAAGGGCGTTTTCGCAGCCGCGGGCGGCGGGCACATCGTCACGTCCAAAATCGAGCACGACTCCGTGTTGGGCGCCTGTTCGCAAATCGAAAAACAAGGCGGGGCCGTGACCTACGTGTCCGCCGGTGCGGACGGCCTGGTGAGGCGCGAGGACATCGCCGCCGCCATCCGACCCGACACGGTGCTGATCTCGATCATGCACGCCAACAACGAAACCGGCGTGGTTCAACCCGTCGCGGACATCGCCGCCCTCGCGCGAAAGGCGGGCATCCCGTTCCACACCGACGCCGTGCAGACCTTCGGCAAACGGCCGACCCGCGTGGACGAACTCGGCTGCGAGTTCCTGACGCTCTCCGCCCACAAGATCAACGGCCCCAAGTCCGTCGGCGCGGTGTACTGGCGGGGCAACGCGAAGTGGGTTCCCTTGATCGCCGGCGGCGATCAGGAGCGGCGAATGCGAACCGGCACCGAGGGCGTCCATCAGATCGTCGGCCTGGGCACAGCCGCCGACCTCGCCGGTCCGCAAATGGACGTCCAAGGGCGAAAACTCACCGCCTTGCGAAAAAAACTGCTCGACGGGATTCGCAAACTCTGCCCGGCCGTCCGCGTCAACCAGGCCCCCGACGACGACCGGCAGATGCCCGGTTCGATCAGCGCCACCTTTCCCGGCAAGAGCGGCCTGAGCCTGCTGGCCGGTCTGGACTGCCACCAGGTGGCCGTGTCGATCGGTTCGGCCTGCACCGCCGACCGGATCGAACCGTCGCACGTGCTGCTGGGCATGGGGTTGTCGGTCGAGGACGCCCTGTCGACGATCCGCGTCAGCATGGGCGCCACCACCGTGCCCGCCGACGTGAACTACTTCCTCTGGGCGCTCAAGCGGGTCCTTCGCGGCGACCCCGAGGGTCTGGCCTGGCTGCCGCCGGAGCACCTCACGCGGGAGCGGATCGGTTCGGCCTTCGTGATTGACCTGCGGCTGCGGTACGAGCGGCTGATGGCCCCGAGCATCCCCTCGGCGACGCTGTGGTCGCACATCGGTCTCGAAAAGCACTTCAAGGACATCCCGCGTGACCGCGAGGTCATTCTGATATGCACCACGGGAATTTTCTCGTTCGAGGCCGGCTACCGACTCGCCGCGGCCGGCCATCCGCGGGTGCGCGTGGTCTACGGCGGATACGAAGCCTGGAAGGCCTTGTACCCCGACCTGCTCGATCAACTCAGGTGAAGCCCCAGGGCCCTCGGAGATAACGTTGTACATTTTTCGCACGATATTCATGTGTGGCGAGTGCTGGCGGGTTGGCCCTGCTGTTTTGCGCTGTGGAGCAGTCCTGTCGGCAGGCCCGTTCCACGGCGCAAAACGGCAGGGCCTGCGGCCGCTCACGCCAAACCCCGCATCTTGGGCGAAAAGCGGGGAAATGTAGATGCGATTGTCCTGGATGAAGCCCATCACCGGCATTGCCAAGGGGCGGGGCGGCGGGGTATAGTGGTGGCTGGAAATTTGGCCTTATGAATGGATGACAGCCCTCATGGTGAACAATATTCTCGACACGATCGGCAACACTCCGATGGTGCGTATCCGCAATCTGAACCCGAATCCCGCCGTGGAGATTTACGCCAAGCTGGAAGGTTTTAATCCGACCGGCAGCATCAAGGACCGCATTGCGCTGGAGATGATCCGGCAGGCGCGGGAGGACGGGTCGCTGGCGCCGGGCAAGACGATCATCGAGGCCACGTCGGGCAACACGGGGATCGCGTTGGCGATGATCGGGACGGTGCTTGGGTATGGGGTTGAGATCGTGATGAGCGAGGCCGTTTCGGTCGAGCGGAGGAAAATGATCGCCGCGTTCGGCGCGACGGTGACGCTGACGCCGGCCCGCGAGGGGACCGACGGGGCGATTCGTAAATGCCGCGAGTTGGTGGCGGCGGACCCGGAGACGTATTTTAACCCCAACCAGTTTTCGAATGTGTACAACAAGTTGGCCCATTACAACGCGACGGCGGCGGAGATTTGGCGGCAGACGGCGGGGCGGGTGACGCATTTCGTTTCGACGCTCGGCACGTCGGGCACGCTGATGGGGGTTGGCATGGGGCTGAAGGAGAAGAACCCGGCCGTCAAGATCATCGAGGCCCATCCGGTGAAGGGGCATTACATTCAGGGCCTCAAGAACATGCAGGAGGCCATCGTGCCGGAGATTTACGACCCGGTGCAGATCGACCGCAGCGTGACGGTCGAGTCGGAAGAAGCCTTCGCCATGTCACGGCGGATCGTGCACGAGGAGGGAATTTTCGTCGGCATGAGCAGCGGTGCGGCCATGCTCGCCGCCCAGCGGGCCGCGGCGGATTTGGCCGGCGGACTCGTCGTG
>Ga0123353_10006671_pt1 | contig 15438 bp, 12 predicted proteins | sample TergutLab28metaG_3_FD_92763 | JGI IMG/M metagenome (GOLD analysis project Ga0123353, IMG submission 92763) | Labiotermes labralis P3 segment gut microbial communities from Petit-Saut dam, French Guiana - Lab288 P3 | ecosystem: Host-associated > Arthropoda: Insects > Digestive system > Gut ... | reverse complement strand
GGAGTTATACAAACAAACTCAGCAAATTATGGCGGTGGAGTGTATGTATATAATGATGCAGAAATGCGCATGAATCATGCCAATGCCAGCATAAAGGGAAACAACGCAACTGGTAGCACTTTAGCCAATGGCGGTGGGGTATTTGCCGAAGGAACCTTTACCATGATTGCAGGTACAATAGAAAACAATAATGCAGTCAATGGTGCCGGAGTGTGTGTTGCGACTGGATCATTTTCAATGCCGACAGGCAGCATTGCAGTAATACAAGGTAACACAGCAACAGGTTCTGGTGGTGGAGTAAGTATAGAATCAGGTGGAAGCTTTTCCATGTTAAGTGGAACTATTCAGAATAACAGCTCAACTGGTACAGCAGCCAATAATCGAGGTGGTGGAGGTGTCTATGTTTCTGATAATAGCAGCCTCTTTACAATGTTCAATGGAACTATATTAAACAATAGTGCAACAGGCTATGGCGGCGGAGTGTATGTATACAACAATGGAACTTTTAACATGAATGATAATGCAAGGGTAACTGTATCTGCTGCTAATAATGACATATACCTTGCAGCAACGCGCACAATTAATGTTGCCAATATAAATGCTGGAGATAAAATAGGAAGAATAACTCCTGCAACTGCATCTTATAACCCAGGGACAGCAGTGATATCTGCTGGCAACTTTAATACAAGGTTTGATGTAACACCGCAGGGAACTACAGAATGGTGTATCGATACAACAGGAAGATTGCAATATGCTGTTGCAAGAGTTCAATCTTCTGGAGCTGCAACTAATTTTTTATCTTTGACTGACGCATTGAACAGTATACCAAATGCTAATGTTATTGCTACTGTTTCTATTCTTAGGGATATAACAAATCAAGGTCCTTGCACAATATCAAATACCGGAACAGGGACAAGGGACATTACTCTTGTTAGTCAGGGGGGATCTTGGACAATAACACTTGGTTCAACAAATGGAAGCTTGTTTACTGTAGGAAATTCCGTACAATTTACAATTGGAAGTGCATCAGGAACAGGTTTGACTCTTAAGGGAAGAGCTTCAAACAATGCTGCTCTTGTTTTTGTAAATGGAGGAACTCTTGTATTAAATGCAACTGCAACGATTTCAGATAATGAGAATACCCAGATCGGCAGTTTGGGACTCAATGGTGGTGGAGTGTATGTAGGTAGCGGAACCTTTACCATGAATGGCGGGATTATAGAAAGGAACACTGCAAGCACAAATGGCGGTGGAGTGTATATAGTTGGCGGAACAATGACAATGAATAGTGCTACTGCTTTTATAAGAAACAACATCGCAACAAATGGTGATGGTGGTGGTGTGGCTATAACAGCTGGAAATCTTATCATGAATACAGGAACCATCTCCTATAACAAATCAACTGATGGAGGTGGAGTACATCTAACTGGAACAAGTGCAGAATTCACCATGACCAGCGGGACTATCCAGTATAATGGGGTAACTAGCATTAAAGCTAGTCAAAAAGGTGGAGGAGGAGTATCGGTTAGGGGCGGGGCAGTATTTAACATGGGAACTGCAGCTAATGCTAATCCAGTAATACAAAATAACTCCAGTAGCACTGCTATAGGAATTGCTTACGAAGGTGGTGGAGTCTTTGTTTATGGAGCTACATTTAACATGCTAAGCGGAGTTATACAAAATAATGGCGTAGGTGGTATTGAAGCAGGCGCCCCAAGCTTAAGCGCTATTGATGGGTACGGAGGCGGCGTATTATTGAAAAGTGGATCAACATTCATCATGGGTGTGACTAGTGGGACCACTACTCCAGCAATAAGAAATAACTCTAAACGTCTTGATGGTACCGGGCCAAGAGGATACGGTGGCGGTGGTGTGGCGATATTTGGAGCATCAACATTTACAATGTATGCAGGTAGCACAATAGAGGGAAATGAAACCAGAAGTGATGGTGGTGGAGTGCTTATATGGAGTGGTACTTTTGACATGTATGGCGGTGTTATAAAAGATAACGACGCAACAATAACCGATGAGACAAATAAAGGTTATGGTGGTGGTGTAGCTCTTTGGGATGGAAATACAAACTTTAACATGCGTGGAGGGCGTATAGAAAGTAATAGAGCAAAATGGGGAGGAGGAGTCTCCAGTCAGGCAAACTTTACCATGTACGGTGGGACTATTTATGGTGATCCTGCGACACCAACAACCAGTGCAAACACAGCGTTAAATGGTGGTGCAGCTTATTATCATATAAATGGAATAGCTCGGTTTAGTAATTTGAATCCTATTAATACTACCAACAATACAATAACTTACCCATGATCAGGTATTAAAATAGAGGTAAAGATAAATATATTCAGGAGGATTCTGTGCAAAAAATAAAACTGTTCTCAATTCTTGTCCTTGTAATGATTTTTATAGAAGTAACAGCTTGCAACAATAGTGGCGGCGGTGGTTCTGGAGGCGGAGGTACTGAGTTAGAAAGTGGTTTTTTTACTACTATTGCTGTGAGTTGCAATCTTTCCTTGAGAATTGTGAGGGTGGAACAATTGAAAGCGATCCAATATTTCTAAAAATCAATATTGATTTAGGAGATACGCTTTTAGGAAGTGTCTGGTCTGAGATTCTTGATCTAATTGAAAATGCAGATAAATATGTAGCCCTTGATCTTAGCGCCTGTTCAGTGACAGGTAATGAATTTGAAACTTACTTAATTAGCCATAATGGTAAGAAAAAAGTCGTATCCCTTATATTCCCTGATGATGTAGAAAGCCTGCCGAGTGGTGGTTATACTGGTCCCAGTCATTTTAGTTTTGCTATTAAAGAGTTAACTGGAAAAAATATAATTATGATCGGTAACTCTGTTTTCGCTGGTTGTTCAAAACTTGACAAAGTGAGTTTCCCTAAGGCAACCAGCATTGAATCCAACAATTTCTCTGGTAGTAATCTAAAAAACGTAAGTTTTCCTGAAGTAATCAATATTGGAAACAGTGCTTTCTATAGTTGTGATAGTTTGGAAATAATTAGTTTTCCAAAGGTTAAAAGTATTGGTACTGCTGCCTTTACCAGCTGTAGTAGCCTGGAAAATGTAAGTTTTCCTGAAGTAAAAAGTATCGGTGATAGGGCCTTTGGATCTTGCATTAACCTGAAAAGTGTAAGTTTTCCTGAAGTAACCAGTATTATAAATTATTCCTTCTATAGTTGTCCTATTATAAGTATAACTATTGCTGCTGACTGTACTTTAACTGACACTAGAATAAGGGATGGTTTTGATTCTTATTACAATAGTGGAGGAAAAGCCGCAGGAACTTATACTTTTAATGACGTCGCTTGGGAAGGTCCATAATATAGACCTTGCTGCTGACATAGTTTAATATATTTACTTTTTCTCAACAAGATTTGAGGCGACTTTTACAGCTTCAACGCCATCTTTTGAATAATTTGCCCCTATAGAAGTTGCCCACTCTTTTGTGACAACAGCGCCGCCAACCATAAATAGTGAATTGATCTCCTCTTTCTTTGCAAGCTCAATAACTTCCGGCATTTTTACCATTGTTGTTGTCATGAGAGCAGAGAGAGCAATAATATTGGGCTTAAACTCTTTTGCGATTTTTATGATCTCTTCTGTGGGAACAGATTTGCCAAGGTCTTTTACATCAAAACCATAATTGCGAAGCATAAGTATTACAATATTTTTTCCTATGTCGTGTATATCTCCCTCAACTGTTGCAAAAAGTATTTTTCCTTTTGCTGTTGAATTCTTACCTTCAAGAAAAGGCTGGAGTATGGCAAACCCTTTTTTCATTGTCTCTGCGCTTGCAATAAGCTGAGGCAGAAAATATTTTTTTTCATCAAAAAGCACGCCCACATGCATAATCGCAGGGATCATTATTTTTTCAAGGATATCTTTTGGATCCATCCCTTTTTCAAAAATATCCTTTACATAACCTGTTATATCATCCCTGTTGCCTGAGATAATGCAGTCATAAACAGGATCTTTTCCTGATACTTTTTCCATGCTCTCTTTTTTAGCAGGTTGAAGATTGTTGAGAGGATTTTCAGATACAAATTTAAGATAAGATAATGCATCAACATCTTTGCCTGCCAGGAGATCAGATGAGTGTTTTGCCCACATCAATTCTGTTTCTCCGGGATTTGCAATTACATGGGTCATCCCATTTGCAACAGCCATTGAAAGAAAAGATGAGTTTATTTTTTTTCGTTCAGGCAGTCCAAAAGAGACATTTGAAAGACCAGCTATCGATGAAAAACCATTTTCAGTTGCCCATCTTATTGTTTTAAGGGTTTCTGCAGGAGCTTTTGGGCTTGATGAAACAGTCATGACAAGGCCATCAATGATTATATCATTTTTTGTAAAACCTGATTTTTCAGCGTATTTAAAAACTTCTTTTATTATTTCAATTCTTTTTTCAACATTTTCAGGAAGCTCATTGTCTATAATGGGCAAAAGAATAAACATTGCCCCATATTTTGCTGCAATAGGGAGAAGTTTTTCAATTTTCTCCTTTTCTCCGGAAATAGAATTTATAAGAGCGCGACCTGGATATTTTCTAAGAGCTGCTTCTACAACTTCAGGAGAAGATGAATCTATTACAAGAGGGAGTTTGCACCAGGGGGCAAGCATATTTATTATTTTTATTATTGTTTCTTTTTCATTGATCCCAGGCATGCCTGCATTTATATCTAGGAGATTTGCACCAGCTGCTTCCTGCTCTGTTGCCATTTTTCGCACAAGAGATAATTTACCTTCAAGAAGTTCTTCCTGAAGTTTTTTCTTTCCTGTGGGATTTATCCGTTCCCCTATTATTTGCAATCCTGATTTTTTATTTGAGATAAGAGCTTCTGTTGCACTGGAAAGGGTAATAATATCTTTGGCCTTTGGTAAAATAGGTTTATATTTAGCAAGCTCTTTTGCAAGCAGTTTTATGTGCTGTGGCGTTGTGCCGCAGCATCCGCCCATAATATTTGTTCCTGCTTTTGCAAAAGATTCTGCAAATAAAGAAAATTCTTCTGCCTGCATTGGGAAAAGTGTTTTAGCGTCAACAATTTTTGGCATCCCGGCATTTGGTTTTGCAACTAAGGGAATTTTTGCAACAGGTTTTAATCGTTCAATTATTTTTAACATTTCTGCAGGTCCTGCTGAACAGTTGCACCCAACAGCATCAGCACCAAGACTTTGAAGTGTAATTAATGTTGCCTCAGGCGATGTCCCGTTAAGTGTTCTCCCCTGAGGCTCGTATGTCATTGTTACTATTGTAAAAGCATCAGTAAGCTCTTTAATAGCTATTAGCGCTGCACGAGCTTCCTGAATATCTATTTGTGTTTCAATTCCAAAGAGATCACATCCTCCATCCAGCAGCCCTTTTACCTGACGCTTATACATTTTTACAGCATCATCAAAATCAATTTCTCCAAAAGGAGCAATAAAATGGCCTGTGGGTCCAATATCTCCTGCTACAAAAGTATTTTTACCAGACCCTACCACTAACGTGTCTTTTGCTATTTGAGCAAGAATTGAATTTATATTTTCTACATCGCTTCTTCCATATTGTGAAAGTTTGTAAAAATTTGCTCCAAATGTGCATGCGAAAACTATATCTGATCCTGCTTCCAGATAATTTCTATGTATTGCTTTTGGGACTTCCTTGTTTTCAGACGCCCATATTTCCGGGCATACTCCGGCAGGCATTCCCAGCTTCTGGAGTTCTGTTCCTGTTGCTCCATCAAGAATAAGAATTTTATTTTTTAACAACTCTAAAATTATTTTTTTATCTGTCATGTTTTTTCCTTATCTAATGCCTGATCGCAATATCATCTGCTTAAGTAATTCCTGTTAGAGCAATGATCGACTTTTGCGGTATAAGCATAAAGCTTTCTGTCATATCAACTCCAATTTTATTCATTTCAAGCAGATCATAAAAAACTTTTTGAGTTTCAAGAGAAAGATCGCCATATCCAGGAGAAAATCTTTTTGAAAAAAGTTTCTCTGATTTTCTTATAAGCTCTTTATTGTAAAAAGATACGATATAATCAAGGCCACTATCTGCAATTTCTCCTGCTGCTGCATCAAGAACAACAGCTTTTGTCATATTTTCCTTCTGCTCTTTTTCTATCAAATCCATTATTTCTTTGCCGCAAGTTATTCCCATTAAAAGAATTTTCTTTGCCTCTAAAATAAATTTGCAAAATGAATTACTTGCTATTTCGATTTTTTCTGCTCTATTAATTCTGTGCTCCCCCACGTCATCCCGATTACCCTTAACATCATCCTGATTACCCACAACGTCATCCTGATTACCCACAACGTCATCCTGATTACCCACAACGTCATCCTGATTACCCACAACGTCATCCCGATGAAAATCGGGATCTACTCCCTTTACAGGATATATCAGAAATTTCCCCTCATCTACAATTTCAAAATCACACTCCAGTATGACACCTCTAAGCTTCACAAGAGATGCTGTTTCATCTATCCAGCTCATAATCTTTTTTTTGGTTGCTTCATCAAGCTCTGTTTGTTTTTGTTTATAGCCAAGTCTTGAAAAAATAACCTTATGATCCGGCTGAGAGATTATGTTATTAATATACCTGAGCATGAGATACTATACTATGAATGGATTTTGTTTTGCAACGGAATGACTTGCAGAAGTGATGGATTCTGTCTCGTCATATAGGAATAATATGAAATATTGAGATTGCAAATTGTGACTTCAAGTTGGGGAGGAAGACGGAAACTTCCTTTTGTGTTTACAGAACATGGAGTAATAATTTCACATTGACTCCCTTTTCAAATCTGTTTTTCATTCTGATAACACAGAAAGCATTATTTTCTTTGTGACTTTTTCAGTAATAATTTGTATACTCAAAGAAAAGGAGATTGCTTGATTATGATGTTTGAAGAATTCAGCTCCCTTCTCTCGCAGATATGTTCCCGCAGCTGCCTGGCAATTGGCAGACCTCTGGTGTGGAATATTATCGCAAATCCATGCGCAGGAGGTTTTACGATTCGCTCCCGCTGGAAAAAGCACTATAGCCAACTTTTGGAATGTGTCAGAAAGGCTGAAAAAAATCCAATGCGTGAAGGAAGAAATGGTAACGCACAAGGACTCTTTTTTACTGAAGCTGTGGGCAGCGCCGGGGAGATAACCAATACCATAATCAAAGATGCTGAAGCATCTATTGGTGCCATGACAGGAGAGAAGCAGCCATTCTACCTTATCATCTGTGCAGGAGGGGATGGCACGAGCCGTGACATAATGACCAGCATTTACTATGCTTCTAGCAAAGTCAGGGATAATTTCGCGATTCTTCGGCTTCCCATGGGAACTGGAAACGATGGGGCTGATACATGGGAACTTAATGATGCTCTGGATCTTCTCATAGAACCTTCGACACTTGTAAAGCAACGGGTTTTGCAGCTTAAGACTGCAAGCAACAAAGGTCCTTTTCTTGCTTTTAATATACTCTCCGTGGGAGCTGATGCTTTTGTAACTCACATGACCAATAAAACAAAGGGAAAACTGCCTGGAGATTCTTACAAGATATGGGTAGATATTGCTGCTCTTTTCTATGATCTTATTTACAAGGTGGGATATATGGATGTCCTCGCCATGGACAATGAAGGGAAGGAAATAAAGAGATTAAAAGAAAAACTGCTCCTCCTTGCTGTAGGCGAAAGTGGTCGGCGAACATACGGCTCTCACAAGTGGATACTTCCTGATGAAAGGAATGTGTGTGCAATAAAGCAAATGCCCCTTTTTAAAAAGATTGCTCTTAAGAATACTTTAAATCACGGAGGGCATGTAGACAAACCTGAAGCAATACTCTGGAATGCTATGTCAGTTGAGTTTAGCGCCCAGTATCCACTTCTTGCACAAATGGATGGTGAAACTGTGCTGCTTAAAGAAGGAGACTTTCCCGCAAGCATAGAACTCAGTAATCCAATAATACCAATACTCCAGAAAGTAAAAGTATGAATCAGGAATAATATTTTTCAAAAAACATTTCAACCATTTCAGAATCAACTTGTTTTGGTTCTACTATGGAATTATCCGCTGTAAGAGTAAAAAGTTTTTTCTCTGAAATTATTTTTTTCCTAAGTTCCTGTTCATTATTTATAAGATTATCTTCTTTCTTTTTAAGAAAATTGATTGTTCTTGAAATTCTAAATGCTGTTATAAGCTGCTTTGTGGAAAGTGTATTGTTCCATGGAAATGCTGAACTTCCTCTGCATAATTCTGGAGAAGTATTCTTTAAGAAATGATTTGTGTTAAAGCCCAAAAGTCCAGGTACTGCATAAAACATGGAAATACCTGAAAGCCCTGGAGTTTTTGCAAGAAATAGCAAAGAGTCTACTGTTTTTTCAGGAGAATCAGAATCAAGCCCTGCTATAAAATATGTTACAGAAGGTATGGCAGGAACAACTTTTTCTCCAAGATAGAAAAGAATATTTTCAAGTTTATTTAAATCTGAATCTCTTTTCTGAGATTCAGTAACGATTTTATTCGATGATGTCATGGTAAAATTGAACTGACGGAAATTATAATTTATTATAAGAGTGTTGCATATATCTTCATCAAGAAGCATATAATCAAGACCATTTTCAGCAGAAAAAAACAGATCTGAAAATCCAATTTTTATAAAAAACTCTTTTATTATTTCAAGCTGTTTTAAAAAAACAGCTTTATCACAAAGTATATTATCATCTTCTATGTTTATAAATATTTTTTTGTTTTTATGCTCTGCAAAAACAGTTTTCATACTTGTAAGAGTTTCTTTTAACATTTCAGGCTCTGTATTTCTAAAACCTCTTCCATGTGTAATAAAATTAGAACAAAATCTGCAATTTTTAAAACAACCTCTTGAAAGCATGAGCGAAACACACAGGTTTTTTTTATCAGTATATGCTATCCCTATTGATGGGGTAAAATCTCCTGTTTTAGTATGGCGCTCCTTAAAATCACCTACTGGCAAAAGATTTTTTGGAAGGATAAGGTTGCTCGAAGAAAGCGAGGTGTGCGAGGCGCATGAAGCGTGATTTTCTTCCAAGCTTGATTGCGTACTCGATCGCACACTAGTATACCACTCAAGAAAAATCTCAGCTTCGCCAATAATTACAGAATCAAAATATTCTTTAAAATATTCAGGAAAAACAGAAACGCCAGCTCCGCAGGCAATAATTTTAATATCAGGTTTTATTTTTTTTAGACTTCTTGCAAAAGCAATTGCAGAATCTGCATAGCAAAAGGCAAAAAGAGAGACAAATACAGCAATATAATTTCCCGAAGCAATAATAGAAGCGCATTTATCTGTATCATACCCAAAATGGGTATAGGAGGTAAAAAAAGAACAGCTCCCTTTTTCTTCCTCTATAATATATTCATTAAGATATTTTATTGGTTGGGGGAGCTCTATTTTATACTGAGCCCCTTTTGTAAAATCAAAAATATCTGTAAAAAATCCTGCTTTTCTTAATATTTCTGCCCCTTTAATAGCTCCAAGCGAAGCAAATCTGCGATGCGAAAAGTAAAAATCCTCAATAGGGGGAATTACTACAGCAATATTCATAAAACGCATGATATTGCTTTAATCCTTATGCTGCAATACCGATAGATTTATTATGATGAAATACAAAAATGTTATCATGTTTTTAATACTTTTTTTTAAGGTTTTTACAGTATTTTGTGACACCCTTGTAAATGAAGAAGACAGAAACAAAGACGGGAAAACAGACAGATGGACTTATTTAAAATCAGATGGCGGATTTATAATAAAATCAGATAATAATTATGATGGCATAGTTGATTATGTCCTCGAAACAGACAGCCGGGGAAATAAAATTTATGAAGAAATGGATTTCAACTATGACGGAAAGATGGATAATTTTTATTACTATGAAAATGGGGTTTTAGCCAGACAGGAGATAGATAGCAATTATGATGGTAAAATCGATATATGGATCTATCTTGAAAAAGGAATTTATATAGTAAAAATTGAGCGCGATAGAAATCATAATGGCGTAATTGATTATGTAAAAAAATATAAGTAATATTTTTTGATTATGGAAGTAATTATTGGTTTTCATGCTATAGAAGAGGCTTTAAAAAACTTGGTTTTGCCTACTAACCGCGATCAGGGTTCTCGTCATCCCAATCAGGGCAGATGTCATCCCGACGCAGGTCGGGATCTGGCTGGAAAGGCTACAAGCCAAGATGAAATGGATACCGGTTTTCACCGGTATGACGGTGGTGAGAGCCGGGGCAAGCTATATATAACCGGAAAACATAAGAGACATGATACTCTTGCCACTATTGCATCTGAAAAAAAGATCGAGATTATAAAAACAAATCAAAAAGAAATAGATTCTATTTCAGACCATAGCGATAACAGGGGAGCAGTTCTCCTCCTTACTGTCAAAAAAAACAAAAAGAACAGCAAAATAAAACCTCTATCTTTGAAAAACTTTTTTGAGATATCAAATAAAAATAATTCAATTGTCCTGCTCCTTGATGGAATAACAGACCCGCATAACTTTGGAGCTATTCTAAGATCAGCAGACCAGTTTGCTGTTGACCTTGTTATAATACCTGGAAAAAGAAGCGCAGGTGAAAACGCAACAGTAAGAAAAACATCTGCCGGAGCCTCTGAATATGTTCCTGTTATAGAGGATAATCTTGCCAGAAGTATCGATGCTTTAAAGAAAAATGGGTTTTGGGTGTATGGAGCTGATATGGATGGAAAACCATGTATGTCGCAGGATCTAAGAGGTAAAATAGCACTTATTCTTGGAAGCGAAGGAAAAGGCATCTCAAGACTTCTTGCAGAAAAATGCGATGGTCTTATAAAAATACCTTCATCCGGGCATGTTGATTCTTTTAATGTTTCTGTGGCTTGCGGTATATTGCTTTACGAAATTGTCAGGCAACACCAAGGACAATAGCATCCCGCACAACGACAGGACGTCGCGCATTTTTAGTGCGAGGTAGCGCCATGGAGGGCAGCATCCCGCACAGAAACTAATCAACTAAAAGATCTTATAATCCGCTCTGCAAGATGAACAGCATTCAAAACACCCTGCTTGCCAATACCCATCGTGGCTACAGGAATCCCTTTGGGAAGCTGCAATATCGAAAGCAGCGCATCTATCCCCGAAAGCTCTCCGGAGACAAGAGGAATCCCAATTACAGGTTTTTTGGAAATCGAAGCAACGACTCCGGGAAGTGCTGCAGAAAGCCCTGCTGCTGTTATTATAATCTTGAAGTTTTTCTCTTCTTTGCCAAGAAAGTCCATAAGTTCCGGAAGGTTCCTGTGTGCAGAATATACAACAAGATCGCAGGATAACCCTTTTTCATTAATTAAATCTATTCCCGGTTCAATGTTTTTTCTATCAGATTCAGATCCAATAATAAAAAGAATATCTTTCATGTTGACCCTCTTTCAAAAAATTTTTTTCCAATATCATGTCTGTAAAAACTATCTTTAAAATAAATTTCTTCTGCCGCAACATAAGCATGCTTATTTGCAGTAATTATATCCTGTCCCAGTCCAACTACAGAGAAGCATCTGCCACCGTTAGTTACTACATTGCTCTCTTCATCAAGCTTGGTGGATGCATGGAAAACAACAAGATATTTTTCCTTAAAACGGGGAAGATAATGTACAGGAACCCCTTTTTTATAATCACCTGGATACCCGCCTGCTGCTATTACAACACAGATAGCAGTATCATTCGATATTTTAATAGGAAAGGATTTTATATTCCCCTGGACAATGGCTTCGCAGAGATCGCCAAAATCAGAAACTATAAGAGGTATTAGTGCCTGTGCTTCAGGATCTCCTAATCTTACATTGTATTCAAGTAACTTTGGTCCCTGGGCTGTGATCATAAGTCCAAAATAAAGAATCCCTTTATAAAGAAGCCCCTCATTCTCCATCCCTTTAAAAGTAGGTTCAATGATCTCTTTTTTAATTGTCTCAAGCATTCCGGATGTAAGAGAAGGGACAGGGCATATTGCACCCATTCCCCCTGTGTTGGGACCTTTATCATCATCATAAGCTTTTTTAAAATCTGTACATGGAGGAAGAATAATATAATTTTTACCATCAGAAAGTGTAAATATTGTTACTTCCCATCCTACAAGAAATTCTTCGATAAGAAGTTTATCGCTTTTTAAAATATCAAGACCAAATTCAAGAAGTTTTTTCTTTTCATCGGACTCAAGAACCCCTTTCCCTGCTGCAAGCCCGCTTTTCTTTATTACAATTTTTCCATTTCTTGAATTTATCGCTTTTTTAAATTCTTTGGGTGATTCAATTTCAACTGCAGATGCTGTTGGGATTTTATACTTGAGCATGAAATTTTTTGAAAAAGCTTTGCTTGATTCAAGCATTGCTGCTGCTTTGTGAGGCCCTATAGCTTCTACTCCTGCTGCACGTAGATCATCAACAATTCCAACTGCAAGAGGCGCTTCCGGCCCAACAAAAACATAATCGATCCCGTATTTTTTACATGCATCTATCACCATTTGACTGTTGCATGGATCAACGTCTGGAATATTTTCTGCTATATCATCGGTGCCTGCGTTTCCAGGAGCAACATAAAGACCAGTAATGCTTTTACTTTTGGAGAAACTCCATGTAATTGCATGTTCTCTTGCTCCGGATCCTAAAACCAGAACTTTCAATTATTACCTCCAATTGAAAATCGCGACTATTTTTTTTCTGTCAATTTATCTGCTATAAGAATCCAAAAGTTTTTCTATTACTTCAGGATAAGTAGCATACTCAAGGTTATGTATTTTTTTTTCAATTTCTTCAAGAGGTTCGCAAGGATTTCTTGTAAAAGATTCCTGTTTAATAACAGGACCAGTATCAACTCCACTGTCAACATAATGTATCGTGACGCCAAGTTCACTGTCGCTTGATTCATAACTTTTTTCAATAGCATGAGTTCCCGGGTATTTAGGCAAAAGCGCAGGGTGAATATTTACAATTCTGTTTTTATATTTTTCAACAAATCGAGGCGATAGTATCCTCATAAAACCCGCAAGAGCCATTATGTCGATTTTTTCTTTTTCAATTATTTTAATGATTTCTTCCTCTGCAGATTCTTTAGTCTTTTCAAAATATGAAACATAGTAGCTATTTATTCCAAGAGTTTTCGCCCGTTCAAATGAATATGCTTTTTTTCTGTCACATATCATACATGGTATCGTATGCTTTGTTTTTAGTATTTTTTCTGCAATGGCTTGAAAATTTGAACCATTGCCCGAAGTAAATACCGCAAGCCTTGCCATTTATTTCAAATCGCCAATAACTATTAAGTCAAATCCTTCTTTTCTTGCAACCGAAAGAAGGGTATTTACATTTTCTTTATGGCTAACAAGAGCTATTCCTATTCCCATATTAAAAACTTTTCTCATTTCCGGTTCTGATATTCCGCCATCTTTCATTATTTTCTTAAAAATATCTGGAGTTTTCCATGAAGAATAATTAAAAGCAGCTCTTACATTATTTGGTATTGTCCTGTTAAAGTTTCCTTCGAGCCCGCCCCCTGTGATATGTGCAGCTGCAAGAACCATACCAGTTGCAATAAGTTTTTTAAGTTGTTTAACATAAATCTTTGTTGGCTTTAAAAGTGTTGCTCTTCCAAGCTTATCTTTTTCAGTTATTACTTTTCTTGCAAGAGATAATCCATTTGAATGAATTCCTGATGATGGCAATCCGAGTATTACATCGCCTCTTTTTATTTCATTTTTTTTGGGAAGCATTTTATCTTTTTCTACAATGCCAACGCAAAAGCCTGCAAGATCATAATCCTCTTCACTATAAACATCAGGCATCTCTGCTGTTTCTCCGCCTACAAGAATGCAGTCGCTCTCTTCACAACCCTTAACTACGCCTTTGATTATTTCTTTCAATATTTTGTCATTTATTTTTCCGCATGCTATATAGTCAAGAAAATTTAGAGGCTCTGCTCCGCAAACAATAAGATCATTTACAGACATGGCAACAAGGTCTATTCCAATTGTATCGTATATCCCGAATTCCCTGGTAAGAAGAAGTTTTGTTCCTACTCCATCTGTTGTGGAAAGAAGTACAGGGTTTTTATATTTTGCAATATCAAGCTCTATTCCTCCGGCAAAACCGCCTATGCTTTTTGAAACAGCTTTAGATTTTATAGAAGCAACAAACTGTGCAAATTTGTCACCTTTATCAATACTAACACCTGCATCCGCGTATGTTTTTATGCTCATCTGTATTCTCCTTAACGTCAATTGAGTAGCTGCCTGAAAAACAGCCATAGCAAAAATCTTCGGTATTTTCTGCAACTTCTTTTAATTTTTCTATAGAAAGGAAACGGACACTATCTGCGCCAATATGCTGCGCAATTTCTTCCGGTGTCATTTTGTTGGAAATAAGCTCTTCCCTTGTTGGGATATCTATCCCAAAGTAGCATGGATGTTTAATCTTGGGGGAAGCAAGTCTTAGATGTATCTCCTTTGCTCCTGCTTCACGCAAAAGTTTTACAATAAGTTTGCTGGTTGTCCCTCTTACAAGAGAATCATCAACAAGGATCAGTCTTTTCCCGTTTATTACATCTTTTACAGGATTAAGTTTCATTCTTACCATAAGTTCGCGTTGCTCTTTTGTTGGCATTATGAATGAACGACCTGCATAGTGGTTTCTTGAAAGCCCATATTCAAGTGGAAGCCCTGATTTTTCTGCATATCCCAGCGCAGCGCAGTTGCCGGAATCAGGCACTGACATAACAATGTCTGCTTCACTTGTTTCATCTTCTGCAAGAGCAGCGCCGGTTCTTTTGCGTATAGTATGTACAGATTTTCCAAATATCGATGAATCTGGTCTTCCAAAGTATATTAACTCAAAAATACAATGGCTCCGCGATTTTGATTTAGTAAAAAATTCAGAGTGCATCCCTTTTTCATCAACTATGACAACTTCTCCTGGCTCAACCTCTCTTACATCGAATATTCTGAGTATATCGAGCGCGCAGGTTTCAGATGCAAATACAATAAGATCATCTCTTTGGCCTACATATAGAGGCCTGAATCCATGAGGGTCTCTTGCGGCAATAAGGGAATTATCCTTTATCATGGTAAAGCTGAATGCCCCTTCAATCATATTGAGAGTATCAAAAAGGGCTTTTTTAAATTCTTTTTCTTCAGACATTGATAAAAGATGAAGGATTATCTCTGTATCAGTTGTACTCTGGATTATTGCACCTTTATCAAAAACAAGTTTTTTTATCTCTGCTGCATTTGATAAAGTTCCATTGTGCGCTATTGCAATATTGCCTTTGTTTGAAACAGCATATATTGGTTGCACATTTTCAAGCTTGTTTAAACCTGTTGTAGAATACCTTACATGACCTATCCCAATATTTGAATGGGTCTC
>Ga0123353_10006670_pt1 | contig 15438 bp, 10 predicted proteins | sample TergutLab28metaG_3_FD_92763 | JGI IMG/M metagenome (GOLD analysis project Ga0123353, IMG submission 92763) | Labiotermes labralis P3 segment gut microbial communities from Petit-Saut dam, French Guiana - Lab288 P3 | ecosystem: Host-associated > Arthropoda: Insects > Digestive system > Gut ... | reverse complement strand
TCTTTGGCATAGCGATGCCCCGTCGGGCACCAATTATTTTGATGATTGGACATTCGAATTCACCCAAGTCAGCAGTCTTGGGAAGAGCGTTACCACTGCCGCAGAAGGGAAAGTACTCCGTGTTTCCTACGGGACTCTTGCAAGTTATACGGACATTTTGGGTGCGATTAACACATGGGGAAACACGATGTATCCGCCCGGTCCCCATTTCAACTGGATTACCGCAGACGGAACCACGTTTGGAGGTACCACCACAGAAGGTATCTCAACGCAAAACGTACTCCGTTTCGGTGCTGCAGATTATGAACTGCATCACACCAGTCCGGCATTCAATGGGTTTGAAATTCGCTTTGAAACTGCCATAAATCCGGCGGCTCCCGCTGTCGAAATCAGCCGCAGTAGCAGCATTGTTACTGTTACCTATAATCCCGCCCTTGCAACCATCGACGGTATCCTCACTACCCTCAATGGCAGTTGGGGAGGGCAGAGACCGGCAGGAGTAGGGGATTTTTACTGGTACAATGCCACGACTTCGACCGCCGTCGTGGGACCACTCGATAATACAGCAGGAGGTTTTGATACGGCTTGGGTAGCAACGGGTTCAACGAATCCCGTTCTGTTTTCCCCTGCGGCAACAACCGGTACGGATAATCTCGCCAGTTCCTCGTTGCGGACCATCGACACCGGCAAGCATCAGGCGAAGACTAACATTCCCGTCGGCGATAGTTTCTACCTCGCCCATACCAATTCCCAGTGGGACGCATTCACGTTCAGCTTTTCGAGAACAGGAACGACCGGCGGAAGTGTCCATGTTACCTTCGACGGCTCGAACATCAGTGTCCAGATGGACGACGATGCCACGTTTGCAGAGATTCTCAAAGCCCTGAACAATCCGTTTGCCGATCCGCCCGCCGACACAATGCCGAATTGGACACTCATCGGCGGTGCAACGATCCTTGATATGCCGAATGTCCACGCATCTGCGGACGGACTCCACTGGGTCAATGCGCAAGGCGTTGCCGTCGATCCGGCAATACCGACGATTTCGTCAGCAGGGCTAATCACCAATTCGGGGGTCTATCGACCCTTCCAGTATTCGGCAGATGGACGTTCCACACTCGTTCGCGATGGTATGTACCTGCAACACACTGACAAGACGTGGGACAATCTCGACATCAAGTTTACCTCGACAGGCGTAGCCACCAATGTTCCGCCGATTACCATCAACTTTGACGGCAAAATTGTCTCCGTGATTGCGGATACCGACGTGACGTATGACGAAATCCTAGCGGCACTCAACGACCCGCACGGATCAAGAATCGATACCACCGACCCAAGATGGACAGGTTGGACAGGATGGTTGAATACCTCCGGTAGTCCCTACACTCCCTCTTCGCAACTGCCGCTGGCAGGAGACTTACGCTGGGTCGATCAAGACGGCTACACCACAACTGTAACGACTCCCGTCGCTGCAGTGTCGAATTCGTTTTCGACACCTCTTCTCGATCTTGCGTTCACGCATGACGATCCCAAATGGGACGGTTACGAGATTCACTTTGTCGATACCGCAGGTACAGTGGGGGTCAAGGTTGCCAATAGCGGACATATCCTGACCGTTACTTTCGACAGTGCTGCCGCCACTTACGAAGATATTGCGGGTGCTTTGAATGGTCCGTGGTCGGGTAAACCCGCAGGAATTGGAAAACTGACGCTGTCTTCACCCGGTGGCACAATTACTTTGTCTAATCCTGCTGCTGCTCTTGCTGGCGAGATTATCACGTTGGCAGAAGTAACCTACCGGTCAAACGTGAGCAAACCGAATCCTCCGCTGAACGATGTGGTGAAAACGGGGGCGGTCGTTCGGGATATTACAGCGAATGACATTGCGGCGATCTTCGATCTGGATAATGCGATGTCCCGAGGTAGTGAAAAGGCAGCGAGCCTGTTCACCGTAAAGCCGACTGTGGACAACGACGGTACAGGACTCATTCGGCTTTACGATTATTGGATCGATCTGCACGGCAATATCGTGGACGCAGGCGATCCGGCGAGATACGCTCAAGTTAGCACCAAGACAGCGTTTGAAAAGGCGTTCAGCGGTGGTGCAACTGGCGGAAACGTGATTACAACGGCGGCGGAACTCATTACCGTTCTCAACAATTCCGCTTTCTGGAGCGGCGTGATGTGTCCCGAAATGATTGCCGAACTCGCCAAAGAAAATGCCGCTGGAAAATACTACGATGCGACCAATCCGCCGGTCATCACGGCACGGCTTGCACCGGGCAACAACGGCTACTTTGCCGTGAGTACCTTTCAAGAGGTGGCTTACTACGGCAATCCGAACGAAGGGTCGGCACTGCAATTCCTCGGCGGAATGAATTCGCCGAACATCCGGTTCGTCGTCGATGGTCCGAACAGTGACTTGTATCTCGACCGCACGACGGTGCCCGCCGTCGAAGGGAACGCACAAGCCGTCTTGACCGCACAAGACAGCGGAGCCAGTTTGACCATTACGTCAAGCAAAAAGGGAGGCGAGTACGATGACGTACAGTTCGTCTTCAAGCGGGTCAGTGAAGATGCCGAAGGGATATTGGCACCTGACCGAAGAGACGGCTGGGTCGAATACGATCCGGGAGTTTCGTTTGCCTACGCGCAGGCGGTATTTCGGGATGCCAGCACGGGCTTGTCGGTTGCGAACTCGGCATTTTACGTCACATCAACGGAGCGAGGCGACTTGTATAACAATGTCGACGTGATGATGCGGCTCAACGACAATCATACTGGTCCTGACCCGGTTTCGGTGGCGTTCGATTTGGCAACGGGGCAACTTCGCATTTCGATAGACAGTACAAGGGCGCATCTGGTTACGACGAATGACATCATCGCCGCCATTAACAATGCCAACATTCCCTTTAAGGCGGAACTTTCCTTCTCGGAAGACTCGCTGAATGACGGCAGCGGCAAGTTTACCAACATCGGTTTGTCCAGTAGCAGGTTCACGAGCGTTGCGAACACGGGAGAAACCGGCGGACACAAAGGCGGAACCGTAACGGTTTGGCTTGCCGATGCGAATCCGGGACCCGGCGGACCTGGTGAAATCGAAACGTACAGGAATCCGACGCAAGAAGATATTGTCCGCTTGATTAACAATGACGCTGTTGTCGGTCGAATGTTCACGGCACGAGCGTACAACACGGTACAAGGTTCCGATGGAAAAGTAATCGACTTCGTGAAAGATGGTCCGATTGTAACCAGCGGCGGACTAGTTGAACCTGCGTTGATTACTGTTCATCTTGCGACCGACAAGGCGGGGAATGTGACCACGACGGCTGCCAACCTTGAAAAATGGTGGAACTCGTTAGACCCAGCGTTGATCGACAATATTAGCGTGAGCATTGTCCGACCGCCGGGTGCCGTCTGGGACGATTGCAGCGACCCCTACGGAAGCGGTATATTGGCTCCAACGATTGCAAGGGGCGACTGCGATGAATGGATCATTAACGACATTATGTTCGTCGGTTGGAACGACAATACCGAGCAGCAGCATTATGTCGCGAAATATTCCACCGGAACGATGACCTCGCAACGGGGAATCAACTCGTCGTATCAGTTGATTGCCAGAAATCTCGGACCGGATTGGGACGGATACACCATCGAATACATTCACGATGATTCGGTAACGGGATATTTTGCGGACAACATGGTCGATGGTTCCAGTATGAATCCTTGCGACTATGACCCTTACACCGGTCTGTTGCGGGACGACTGCGGCAACCTGATTACGCCGGACAGCACCACTGAAAACGGCTTGCGGCTCCTCCTTGACACAGCGTCGAAGAAAATTACGGTCCATGTCAATTTCAGTGCAACGACGGCGAACGATATTCAGCAGTTGATCAACACCGATCCTCGAACGCGGAACCTGTTCCAAGTTGTGCAACTCGGCAATGGTACGGGACAGATTGATCGGGACGATAACACGCTCCTGACAAAAGGCGGGGCGGCTCCTCCAGGCAACTTGAACGGAGCGAAACTGCTCTTCGGTTCGGACGCGACCGATTACTATTTGATTTTCCGGTCAAGGGAATACGGCAGCGATCAGTTCGTCGATGTCAAGGCGTATTCCAACAGCGGCGAGAGTGTCACGTTTGCTCTGACGAACGAGTCGGGACAAGTGGTCGAGCGGGACTACGGCGAAGACGTGGATGCGCTCGTCAATGGAATTCGGGCGATGGGACAAGGATTGGACGTTTCGTTGAATACGTCGGCGTTGTCATTGGATTTTACCTTTTCCGAGCAAGCGGGGACAACGCCGGGTTATGCGACGGGCTTCTCCATCAACGGCGGTGGAGCGACGTTCCAGGTCGGACCGGACGTGGTGTCACGGCAACAGATCACATTGGGAATTCGCAGTATCAACACGGTGCAACTCGGCGGCGTGTCGGGAGTGTTGAATCAACTTCGTTCTGGTCAGGATGCCAATTTGGATCCTGTAAAGGGAGACACGAACAAAGCGTTTCGCATTATTGAGGAGTCGCTCTTGGCGATTACGGCGATCAGGGGACGTTTGGGTACGATGCAGCGGGCGACGTTGGAGACCAATATTAATGTATTGAACGATACGTTGGTTGCCTTGACCGAGGCGGAGAGTCAGATTCGGGACACCGACTTTGCGGAGGAGACTTCGAATTTGACTCGGGCGCAGATTTTAGTGCAGGCGAACATGAACACGCTCGGCATTGCGAACCAGATACCGAACTATATGTTGAGTCTGCTCGGTCGGTAAAAAACGATCAGAGCCGCAATCGTAAAGAGCCGGGGACGAAGGCGGTACTCCGCCACAGTCCCGACTCGGGGGACTCTCTCGGCTATTGTTTTCGGCGGATTCCTGTACAATGTCCCTCTATGGCTAAACAAACTCGACCAGATCGAAAGGATATTCCCGCTGGGAAAATACCTTGTCATTATTGTCCCGGTAAGTGCTGCCGATACTTTGCACTGCCGATTGATGCACCGGAAAACCGGAAAGATTTTGACAATATGCGCTGGTTTCTGCTCCACGAAAGAGCGGCGGTCTTCGTCGACGGCGAAACGTGGTATCTGCTCGTCTATTCGCCGTGCAACTATTTAGACCAAAAGACGAACCTTTGTTTGACCTACGAAACGCGCCCCAACATCTGCCGGGAGTACAGCAGTGACAAGTGCGAATATGAGGATCATCACGTTTACGATCAATACTTTGAGTTGCCGGAGCAGGTCGAAGAATACGCCGAGGCGGTTCTCGGTCCCCGACGTGGCGAGTCGTTCCGAACACCGCGGGAACGAAAGCCCGTTTACGGGCGAAACTTGCAACCGCCTTCGGGCTTGTAAAATTGCTAATTTACGATATACTTCTCCGTACTATGCGGCATGTAATTTCTGCTCTCGTTCAAAATGTACCGGGCGTGCTTTCCCATATTTCGGGAATGCTTGCCTCACGAGGTTACAACATCGACAGTTTGGCGGTCGGCGAAACCGAGAATCCCAAACTCTCCCGAATGACGTTCGTTGTCGTCGGCGACGAAAAAGTACAGGAACAAGTCCTCAAACAGTTGCAGAAGATCGTTACGGTGATCAAAGCCGAGGACATTACCCGTCAAAAGTACGTCGAAAGGGATTTGATGCTCATGAAAGTCGAAGCACTGCCCGGCGCACGGAGCAAAATCCTCGAAATGGTCAATATCTTTCGAGGCAAGGTCGTTGATGTCAGCGACACGACGATGATGATCGAAATTTCCGGTCAGGAATCGAAACTCGAAGGCTTCGTCGATGCAATGCGTCCTTTTGGGATTATCGAACTCGTTCGCAGCGGTATCATTGCTCTGCCGAGAGGATAGACAGGAACATACAAAGAATTTGTCTGGACGAATGTTCCATCCGCCCTGCGTAACCTTTTTCCTGCCAGTCCCACTGTGACGTGAGACAGGTGAAAACGAAAACGTTCCAGAAAGTTACCGGACATCGACACATGCTCTGCTAAATTAGTTTCAGCGCATCATCAAGGGCTTCGATAATATCGTCGATGTGTTCCAAGCCGATGGAAAGCCGAATCAACTCCGGTCGCAAACCTGCCTTGCGCTGATCCTCATCACTCAATTGCGAGTGGGAAGTACTCGAAGGATGGAGAATTAAACTCTTGGCATCGCCGACGTTTGCCAACAGACTGAATAACTTGATGTTGTCCGTCAGTGTCATGCCCGACTTGCTGCCCCCTTTCACGCCGAAAACGACCATACCGCCGCAACCGTTCGGAAGATATTTTTGAGCAAGGGTGTGCGACGGATCACTCTTCAAGCCGGGATAACGCACCCAATCGACCTTCGGATGCTTGTGCAAGTATTCTGCAACCTTCAAAGCATTGGTACAGTGCCGCTCCATCCGAAGAGGGAGCGATTCAATGCCTTGCAAGAAAATCCACGCCGCATCGGGAGCGAGCGTCGGTCCTTGATTTCGTAGTCCGACAATCCGCAACCGCGTAACGAAGGCAAGCGGATTGAGATTGCCGAGATCGTGGGCAAACCGCAAGCCGTGATAACCGCGATCCGGCTCGTTGTACAAGGCGAACTTCGGGTCAGTCCAATCGAACTTGCCGCTATCAATGACCGCTCCGCCAATGCCGGTGCCGTGTCCGCCGATCCATTTTGACAAGGAGTGAATCACGATGTCGGCACCGTATTCAATGGGGCGAAGCAACGTCGGCGGTGTAAATGTTGCGTCAACGATCAGCGGCAGATGATGTTTTTTGGCGATTTTTGCATAGCCTTCAATGTCGGCAGCATCGAGAACCGGATTGCCGATGGTTTCGATAAAAATTGCCCGCGTCTTCTCGTTGATGGCCGATTCGGTAGCGGCAAAATCGTTAAGCGGTGCGAATTGGACGGCGATTCCCTGTTGCGGCAAAATGGCATCGAACTGCGTATAAGTTCCGCCGTAAAGATTCGGCGCAGAAACAAATTCGTCCCCTTGTTTCATAATGTTCGTCAGTGCAAAATAGACCGCTGCCGTTCCGCTGGAGACGGTCAATGCTGCTGCGCCGCCGTCGAGTACCGCCAAACGTTTTTCGAGGACATCGTTTGTCGGATTCATCAGTCGTGCATAAATGTTTCCGGATTCTTTGAGGGCGAACAGGTTGGCGGCGTGTTCGGAATTCCTGTAATTGAACGCCGTCGTCCGATAGACTGGCACGGCACGTGCCATTGTGGTCGGTTCAATTTCCTGTCCGGCGTGGACTGCCAATGTTTCGATGCGATAGTTTTTTTCTGTCATCTGTTTTCGTTTTTCTTTGAGATTCAATTAGAGCGTATTTTTTGTTTCGGCTTTCGCTCACAAGCCCTTCACTCGACAGTATTGTACCATTTTTCCGACCCAGACAAAAGCCGGAATGGTGCGTAATGACTGAAGCGCGGTCCCTTGCATTTTTTCCATCAAACACGGATAATGTTCTTTCATAATTTTGGAGTCGTTTTCACGCAACAATGCCATGAGTCGTTTTCTCCTCGTCTGTTTGAACGTCCTGCTCGTTTTTCCTTCCGTTTTAGCGGCGGAGTCGCCTCGGCAGTTCCGTGCCGGTGCGTTTGCCGTCGATATTACGCCGATTAAATTTCCCGTGATCGTCAACGGAGGTTTTTTTCCCGCTTACGCCGACAAAGCCATCGATCCGCTCCACGCCCGATGTCTAGTTCTCGACGACGGAATCGAACGAATCGCACTGGTCGTCGTGGACACCTGCGGGATTCCTCCAGCATTAGCCGATGAAATGAAGCGGCTCATCGAGGACGGAACAAAAATTCGCCGGGATCGTATCATGATTTCTGCCACGCACTGCCACTCGGCACCATCATTGGTCGCCGCACTCGGAACACCAGCAGACGCAGAGTATATCGCTTGGCTTCCCGGTAAAATCGTCGAAGGAGTCGCCGCCGCCGTGAAAAATCTCGCTCCCGCCAAGATCGGCTGGGCAGTCGGAAACGATCCGAACAATGTCTATTGCCGCCGATTCCTGATGAAAGAAGGCACAGCAATGACGAATCCCTTTAGCGGTAAAACGAATGATCGGGCGATGATGAATCCGGGACATGCCAATCCCGACAAAATTGCCCGAACCGGTCCGGTCGATACCGCCGTCTCGGTCTTGTCCGTCGTTTCGCCGGAGGGTAAACCGATTGCCGTACTGGGAAACTACTCGACCCACTACGCCGGAGTCTCAGGAGGTGGACTTTCCGCCGATTACTTCGGCGTGTTTGCCAAACGGATCAAGGAAAAAATTGCCGAGAAGATCGGTGCCGAAAATGTGTTCGACTCCTTCGTCGGTATCATGTCGAACGGCACCAGTGGCGACGCAAATTGTATCGATTTTTTGAATCCGGGTCGGAAATTCGATTACAAGAGCGTCGGTGAAGAAACGGCACAAGCCGCGATGGATGTTTGGGCGAACATTCAATACTTCGACTGGGTGCCACTCGGAATGATCGAAAAACGGATCACTCTCAACAATCGTGTTCCGACTCCTGAAGAGATTCAAGCCGCGAAAGCACATCTGGCAACGCTGCCGGACGGAAAAGTTAAAACGATTCCCGATGTGTACGCACAAAGTACCGTTATGATGGAGAACTGGCAGAAGACATCGACGATTCCGATTCAGGCGATTCGGATTGGCGAACTGGGCATAACGGCACTTCCGGGCGAAATTTACGGCATTACCGGCTTGGAAATCAAGGCACGCAGTCCGTTTAGTCCGACGTTTAACATTGGTTTGGCAAACGGTGGTTTCGGTTATATTCCTCCGGTGGAGCAGCATCGTCTCGGCGGGTACAACACTTGGCGTACCCAGACGAGTTGCCTCGACGTGGATGCCGAAGCCGCGATGCGTCAAACGGTGCTCGAAATGCTCCGGGAGTTGGCGGCGCGGTAATGTTGGAGGAGCAAGAGTGCCACGGCACAAGCCTGCCAGCGAGTCCGTGCCGAGGTGCTGGCTAAATATCGAGGGACTTGCGTCACATCAAAAACAACCACTTCTCTTGACATGATCCCGCCTGTGTGCGAAAATGAATCCTATGATGAACCAAGCCGCTTTTGAACCGAAAGTTATCGCTTTTGTTTGTAACTGGTGTACCTATCTCGGTGCCGACCTTGCGGGCACGAACCGATTGGAATATCCGCCGAACCTGCGAATCATCCGTTTGCCTTGCACCGGTCGGATTGACTTCAATCTCGTCGTTAAAGCCTTCGAGAATGGTGCCGATGCGATTTTGGTCAGCGGTTGTCATCCGGGCGATTGCCACTACACCAGCGGCAATTTTCATGCCCGAAGACGTTGGATACTCTTTCGAGAACTCTTGCAAACGCTCGGTTTCGATACAGAACGTATTCATTTTTCGTGGATTTCCGCCGCCGAAGGAGCAAAATTTCAGAAATTCGTTACCGAAATCATTGAAAAAGCCCGAAAAATGGGACCCTATACCGCCATGAAAGAAATTGCATGGGCGTAATGTTGATATGTTGATAAGACAGTCCGACTGCCACGCTTGCTAGTCTGCTTCATTTCGGTTACAATGGAAGCCGCCAGTGGAATCAGTCTGATACGCATCCAAAATTATCATGTCGCTCCGAGTCCATATTTTCGGTATTATCGTTGCTCTGGCTATTCTTACCATCGCCATCGGCGTGGGAACAGGATGGCATCTGATGCAAAAGGGAATTGACAATTTAGAAGATAATAGCCTCTACGTCGTCTCTGGTCTTGCAGATGCGCTCATCTCCAGCAAACTCGACTTCCTGAAAGGAGGTGCTCGAACCATCGCTCTGGCTATTGCCGACGCAGGAGAGGACGATGCCGCCATCGAAGAAATTTTACAACAGTACTGTGGGGTTCCAATCGGTGTCCAGGATGATCGGGCATTTTTTTCCGCCCTAACCGTCCTCGAAACAGTCGGGGACGGCAAAGAAGCACAGGTTGTTAACATTGCCTTCCGGGGAGATCATCCCATACCGGAAGAAACACTGAGGAAACAACCGGTCTTCTTTGAGAAAGCCTTTACCGGAGAATCCGTCGTCGCATCAGCGATTGAAATGAGGCGCAACGAACAAGCCCAATGCCCCGTCTATTATGTCTGCGTTCCGATTGGCTGCCTCCATGAAGGACGCGCCGCACGAATTCTTTGCGCGTCGCTGGACGGAATGTATTTTACAAAAATTGTGGATAAGTTCCGAATTTGGAACGAAAAAGGAGACATCGTGCTTTGCGACGGAGAAGGTTATGTCATTGCCACTATTTTTCACGATGTCGTTAGAAGCCGCATCAATTACATTAAAGATGCCGAAGAGTATCCTGAACTTCAATTTCAATCTCTTGCCGAATTTTTTGCTCCGATGGTCGAGGGTAAATCGGGACGTAATGTTCATGTCCATCGTGGAGAGACACGAGTCGGATTTTACCGTCCTGTTACCGGCAGCAATATGGGATGGTCGTTGGCAGCGACCGCACCCATCGTCAGTAGTCCTCATCGGGCTGCCGCGCGTGGACTAGCCGTGACCGCTCTTGTTAGTCTGGCGACCAGTATGATTGTTGCCTTTATCGCTTCCGGCTACCTCGTCCAACCCTACAAAAAAGCGTTTCGGTTAAAGGAACTCGCTGAAAAAGCATCGGAATCCAAAAGCGGTTTCCTTGCCAATATGAGTCACGAGATGCGAACACCGCTCAATGCCATCATCGGACTTTCCGAGTTGATACTCGGTTCCGACGAAGCCAAAGGAGAAGTCGCAGTCAATCTGGAGAAAATCTACAACTCCGGCATGACGCTGCTCGGCACGATCAACGATCTGCTAGATATTTCTAAAATCGAAGCAGGTAAATTCGATCTGATTCCTGTCCGATACGACTTGCCGAGTTTGATCAACGATACCGCCGCACTGAATAGTGTCCGCGTCGGCTCCAAACCGATCCAGTTTATCATCGAAATTGACGAAAATCTGCCGAGTCACTTATTCGGCGACGAACTGCGGGTCAAACAAATGCTGAACAATCTCCTTTCCAATGCGCTCAAATATACACGGGAAGGACAGGTCACATGGTCGATTACCGGCAAACATGAAGGCGACCAGTTCTTTCTCGTGTTCGTCATTTCCGACACTGGAATCGGTATTCAGGAAGACGATATGACGTTGTTGTTTGGAGAGTATACCCAAATCGACTCCAAAGCCAATCGAACAATCGAAGGTACCGGACTCGGTCTCGCTCTGGTCAAAAGAATGGCAACGCTGATGAACGGAACCATTGCTGTCGAAAGCGAATTCGGCAAGGGAAGTACCTTTACCCTTCAGATTCAACAGCAACCGCAGTCTGGCGAGGTGATCGGACCGGACGTGGCATTCAATTTGTCGCACATGCGTTTTTCGCAAAGTAAGTTAGTGAGAAATGCACGGTTGACACGATTGAAACTTCCTTATGCGCGGGTCCTGGTCGTGGACGATGTGGCGACCAACTTGGATGTTGCGCGGGGAATGTTGAAACCTTATGAAATGCAGGTGGACTGTGTGATGAGCGGTCAAGCGGCGGTCGATGCCATTAAGGACGCTCAAGTCCGATACAATGCGGTTTTCATGGATCACATGATGCCCGGAATGGACGGTATCGAAACGACCCAAAAAATCCGGGAGATCGGAACAGAGTATGCGAAAACGGTGCCGATCATTGCACTTACGGCAAATGCCATCGTGGGCAACGAAGAAATGTTTTTGAGTCGAGGATTTCAAGCGTTTTTGTCCAAGCCGATAGACATTATGCGGTTGGACGTTGCGATTCGTCGCTGGGTGCGAGACAGAACACAAGAAGCCGCCGCCGATTCAGAGATTCTCTCTTCGCCGAGTGTTGCCTCGGCGAAACCGCAGGAAACATGGGAAATCGAAGGGGTGGACAAAGAAAAGGCTCTGAGACAGTTTGGCAGTGAGGAAACTTTTTTCATTGTTCTGCATTCGTTTGTTACGCACACTCCAGAACTGCTCGACAAAATCCGAAATTGTACGGAATCCCAGTTGCATGACTATGCGTTGCTCCTTCACGGCATCAAGGGAACTTGTTACGGCATCTGTGCGGATTCAGTGGGCAAACAAGCGGAAGAATTGGAACATGCGGCGAGACAGGGTATTTTTCATTTTGTTTCCGAAAATAATTCCTTGTTTGTCAGGGCTACTGAAGAGTTAATCGAACGTATCAATACCATGTTAAAAAAATATGGTTCGCATTAGGCTTTCGCCGGAAAGCTTTATGTCGGTTTTGGCGGTTGGATCATCAGACTCCAGCGTTCGATTGACGGCGTTCGTCGCAGATGTCGTTGTGCCAATAGAGTCTGATCAGACATCCGGTGATACTTGTATTGGACGTGTCCTAATTGCGCGGAAGAGGGTGTGGAACTTTTTTATCTATCCCGCATCCAGACGGTAGAGTCGGCTCTCTGGATTCCCGTTTTCATGGGAATGACGGTATTTTGCTTTTCGACGAAAACCTTATCAACAGCCGTGCTTTTCGAGTTTTTCCCGAAGAGTGTCCGGCTGGAAGGGTTTGACAAGGTAATCGGAAACGCCCGCCTGAATCGCTTCTAAAATTCGGCTCTTTTCGGCTTCGGTTGTTACCATGATGACTGGAACTTGGGTGTCTTGTTCACGTATCTTTTTGAGTACGTCCAAGCCAGTCATGCCGGGCATATTCCAGTCGGTCAGTACCAGATCGAACTTGCCGGGTGCGAAGAGAGCAATCGCTTCGGCACCGTCGGCGGCTTCGGTAACATCTTTCACGCCGACGGCTTGAAGAGACCGAAGAATAATTTTACGCATCGTACTGGAATCATCGGCAACAAGAACTCGTGTCATAGCAAACTAAAAAAAGTGTGAAAAGTGACGTTCAATCTTTGTGTCTATGCTATCAAACCGGTTTCCGAATGTCAAGCGGTCTCCTGCAAAACTTGTTCGAGTTCCCGGCGTATCTGACTTTCAATGGTTCCCTTCATGATTAACGCGGCGGCGGGAAGGACGACCATAATACGAACGGAAGACTCCAACGATTCGACGGAGCCCGTCAGCGAGAATCCCAATATCTTGAAGGAAAAGTCGAGCGATTCGGGAGTTGTCCACGTTTCTTTGAGATCGGTCACGGTGTAGGTATGCTGCTCTTTGATTTCTGTTCGTTTTTTTTTCAACCGTTCTGTGGCTTCCGCCTGCGGGAGTTGGTGAGCAACGGTAACTTGTAAGGTCGGCATGGAACGAAAAGGATGGGAGAAGCACACAAATTTCAAACTGACCGCTTCAAACCGTTCGCATTGTACCAAATATCAAAAATTGTTTCAAGGGGACATGAGGGCTGCCAACCGATCAGTATTGCACCGATTATTTGTTCTTCCAAATCAGGTGCCCAAGGTTACGGATGATACTCGACATGCCCGGATCATTTTGCGGCGGTGCATCGGAATCCGGCGGTAGGTCCGGCGTAATGCTCGACGAAATCGGACGCAACCGCCTCCGCCGCTCCGAAGATGACTCCGCAACAGACGGTGATGCAACCGTCAAAACCTCCGGCGCAGGTGCCGACGTGGTCGGCGAATGAAATTGAAGATGGAACGGTCGGTTGCCTTCGACAATCGGTTCGTGCTTGGGCAACTTTACCTTTTCCGCCGTAATTATTTCCGTCTTGGGGACTTCCCAGTCGGGATCAATTCGGCGAGTCGCGGACTGTTTACGATGTACTTGGGGAGAGTGTGCGGTATGCGCCTCACGAGGTTGCGGCGACGCACTGCCAGATCGGAAACGATCCTGTTTGTCCCCGAAATAGACTTTTTGGGCTTCAGGATTGGCTAACACCTCGTCCGGTGTACCATGACACAAGACCTTGCCGGTTTGGATTACGTAACTGCGCTTGGTGATTTCCAGTGTGTCCTGTACCGAGTGGTCGGTAACCAAGATGGCAATTCCTTCGGTGGCGAGTTTACGGATGATCTCCTGAATACTCGCCACCGTAACAGGATCAATTGCCGCAAAAGGTTCGTCCAAAAGAATAATTTTCGGTTCTGACACCAATGATCGGGCGATTTCCAACCGTCGGCGTTCTCCGCCGGAAAGACTGCCGCCGTAACTTTGTCGCAGATGGGTCAAGTTGAATTTTTCCAGTAACTCTTCGCACCGTTGTTTTCGATCTGCCTTTTTCATACCGAGCATTTCCATTACGCCATAGAGGTTGTTTTGTACGGACAATTTCTGAAAGACGCTCTTGTCTTGCGGCAGGTATCCCATCCCGCCGTCTCGGCTTCGGCGGTACATGGGCCAATCGGTCACGTTTTGCGCACCGAGATACACCATACCGCCGTTCGTATTGATGAGTCCGCATGCCATACGGAAACTGGTCGTCTTTCCAGCGCCATTGGGACCGAGCAGTCCGACAATTTCTCCTTTGTCGACGTGAAAAGAGACTCCATCGACCACGCGGCGGGTCCCGTAAATTTTGACAAGCCCTTCAACTTTGAGAACGGTTGAAGCAGAACCGGTGTAGTCTATCATCGTTTTGTGCAAAAACAACCTGAACGGCGATTCTAGGCATTTTGCGGGGGTGCTGCAAGAGCAATATGCGGGGGAAAAGGAGAGCGCAACGAAGTGGAGCGACCGGATTGTTACGTCAAAAAATCCGGGAGGCATCTTGACACGGGAAAGCGGATCGGGTAGAATTCCACCCAGAGTATCCGAGTGGTGCGGATTAACGAAACCATGAGCAGTCCCAGTGATTCACAATCAGTAATACAGCAACTTCAGGCAGAGTTCTTGAAGATTTCTGTTGTGGACGATGCAAACGGTGATGGTACGGAAGTCGAAATACCTTTCGATGAGGTTTTGAAGGCAATCAGGGAGGCCTCCCAATGCGATCATTGTTCTATTTGGGGGATTACCATTGTCCCTTCGGGAAAGGGTAATGAAATGGAAAAATGCGTTTCTCTCGTTACAAGGAATCTCCATGTTGGTAGCGAGGATGTGTTACAACGCATTTCCGGGCACCCAGAAAATTTTGTTCATAAGTTAAAGAACAACGATCCCGATTCTTTCGCAAGATATATTCTTTATGACACAAAAAACGGTAGTGACAAGCCTTTTTCCATAGGTACATACGGTGTAAACAAATCACATGAAATTCTCAAAGACTTCTTAGGAAAGAACTACGTCAGTGTTGGGATTCCCATACCGTGTCACTGTTGGCAGAAAAAAGGTGAAACCTGGGAGCGTGATAAAGGGCGATGCCAAAAAGTAAAATGTACGGAAGATCAAAAAGTTGATGACTTTCAAGGTACAAATTTTAAACTGGGACAATGTGTCGATTTGGTCGTGAAAGGGAGCGTTTTCTGAAAAGGGGCGTTTTTCTCTTGCTTA
>Ga0123353_10006669_pt1 | contig 15439 bp, 12 predicted proteins | sample TergutLab28metaG_3_FD_92763 | JGI IMG/M metagenome (GOLD analysis project Ga0123353, IMG submission 92763) | Labiotermes labralis P3 segment gut microbial communities from Petit-Saut dam, French Guiana - Lab288 P3 | ecosystem: Host-associated > Arthropoda: Insects > Digestive system > Gut ... | reverse complement strand
GTTTGAGTGCCTGTGGTAGTACCCAGTCCTGTCGTGCCATTTCCGTTAAATCCCCATGACCAGAGCGTGCCATCTGATCGCAGGCCAAGTGAGTAAGTACCAGATGCAGAAACGTGCGTCCAGTTAGTGGCAGTTCCTACTTGCAGCGGTGTTGTTTGATTGCCTGTTGTAAGTCCGAATCCTGTTCTGCCATCTGAGTTACTTCCCCATGCCCAGAGTGTACCGTCATCTTTAATAGCAAGGGAGTGAGTACTTCCTACAAAAAAAGTCGTTACTTCGGGTAGAATAGTTGAACTTGAAAGTGATGTTATGCCACTTGTTGCAACAGCTGGTAACTCATTCGGCGCAAATACATCATCTGATTGCGAAAACATACTTTGAGCCTGAGTGACAACAGGTTGAAATACCGATTTAAGCGCCGGAAAATTCGCTGCCGCCACAAGGGGAATAGCAAGAAGAAAAATTGCTGCAATTAGCAGCCTTACCTTGTGTTTTTGAGAAAGCCATCCCTCGGATTTTGGCATTCTGGCGGTCATGGTCGTCCTCACTTCATTTCAGTGGTACCTGTCATCTGCATAGTGCAGTCATTGTCCGTTATTTCACGCACAAAAGCACCGTCTTCGGTGCAGGGAAAATTGTAGCAGCTATGGTCGCACTTCCTTAAAATGCTCATGTCTTGGTGAAAATGGTATTTTTGATAGGCGCCTCAGGGTGCGCTGTGAGTGAGCTTTCGTTACTGTCACCAACGTCCATCAGAGTGCATCCAGGCGGGTGAGGTTCGTGCTGATATCAAAATCAGGCGCCTCAGGGTGCGCTGTGAGTGAGCTTTTTGTTAGGTTCCTGCGCGCAGCGTAGCTTACTCCTACGTGAGCACAGGGTTCTGACAAAATAGGTCGCTCACAGGGTGCGTTGTGGTGCCGACGCGTAAGCGAATGGTGCGCTCTGGACTAAAAGTCCAACCGGACAATGATCACTGCCAAACACCTCTGGATAAAGCGGCGTGTCGAGTACAGCAGGCATCAGCCGCCTCGAGCACAAAAAGTAGTCAATACGCCAGCCGACGTTGTTTGCTCGTGCGTTGGCGCGGTATGACCACCAGCTGTAAAGACCAGGGGTGTCGGGATTGCGCTCGCGCAGAGGGTCGGCAAATCCTGCTGCCAAAAGCTCGGTCATTTTGCCGCGTTCTTCGTCAGAAAATCCTGGCTTGCCCCTGTTTTGTCGAGGGCGTGCGAGGTCAATCTCGCCGTGAGCAACGTTTAAGTCACCACCAATAATGACGGGTTTCTGTGCGTCGAGCCTCGTGACAAAGCTGCGAAAAGCGTCCTCCCAGCGCATACGAAAATCCTTGCGCGCCAGTTCTGGCTGAATATTGGGCGCATATACGTTAACCAGCCAAAAATCAGCGAACTCGCAGGCAGTGATGCGTCCCTCGCTGTCAAGGTCGCTGGTCTGGACAGACTCCGCCACCTGACGCACAATCTGCAGCGGCTTTTCACGAGAAAAGACAGCCGTACCCGAATAGCCTTTTTTGCTTGCATAGGACCAGCTTTGGTGGTAACCCGGTAAATCGAGGTCAATCTGACCAGCTTGCAGTTTGATTTCCTGCAGCAAAAAGATGTCGGCATCAAGGCGCGTAAAGTGGTCGAGAAAGCCTTTTTTCAGGTTCGCGCGCAGACCATTGACGTTCCAGGATACCAGCTTTGTTTGTGTGTCTGTGCCCGTCACCTGTGCTGCTGCCTTTTGCCTGATTGCCACTATTTGACGACAACTTTGACGCGATAGCTGGTATACGACGAGGTAAAGGTGATGTATGCCGTGCCGCGACCTGTGCCAACAATGGTGACCAGATGCCCGCTGCTTGCCACAGCCTGAGTTGTCAGGCTGTAGGTGTTCCAGTAGCCGGCACCCACTCTGCGTGCTACTGTACCGGTAGATGACACCGTTGCAATGTTTCTGTTCGAACTTTTCCAGTTGATGCGCATGCTTGCTTTAATGGGGTAACGCGTCGCAACACGCAGCGTACCCGCATATCCTCGTTTGATGGTCAGTGCCGACTTTGACGAGAGCACCACACGTGCTGCCGGTTTGGTGGCAACTGCTGTCGAGTACGGCCCCTGTCCATTTTCGTTAACCGTTGCTACCCGAAAATAGTACAGCTGGTTTTCTTTCAGGCCCGTGATAAGCTGCGAATAGCTTTCTGCCGCACTGCTGACACGCAAAACGGTTCTCCAGGTGGTGGTCGTACTGGGACGTATCTGCACAATATAGGCAGTCGGCGGATAAGGACAGGCACTGTCACGCTTCCAGGTCAGAGTAACTTTGTTAGCCCCCCGACTGACAGCAGTAATAGTCGGGGCAAAGGGCAGACCTTGCGCTAAATGGAATGCCTCGTCAACATTCAGCCCTCCTGCTCCTGTTTTTGTATTGCCCCGCGTACCGATTGTTTTCGCCGTGCCGAGCAAAATGCTCTGCACCTGGGCAGCCGTCAAATTGGGAGCAGCCCGCCACACCAAAGCTGCGGCAGCAGACACGTAGGGGGCAGAATACGAGGTGCCCGACGACTGAAGGTAGCTGTTGTGCGCAGCCATCACCGTAATCATTTCACCCGGTGCTGCCATATCAACACCCGTATTATAGGTAGAAAAGAGCGACCATTGACCTGCCATGCCAATGGATGCCACTGAAAGCACCGGCGGATAAGCAGCAGGATAGGTAACGGGATTGCCGTCCTGGGCATAGTTGCCCGCGCTGGCTACGACCAGTATTCCCGCAGCGACGGCACTATCGATTGCCATCTGAAAGTAGCTAGGAAAGGACGACCCTCCCAAAGACATGTTGATAATGCGTGCCTCGCCTTTTTCGACTACGTCGTTAATTGCATTGGTGACAGCAGACAGATAGATTTCGTTGTTGGCATCTGCCACCTTGTAGATAAGAACCTTGTTGTTCCAGGCAGCACCAGGAACACCAATGCCGTTGTTGGTTCCGGCAGCAATCAGTCCTGCTGTTCCTGTGCCATGATACGCCAGCGATAGCGTCGATTCGGGATTGACGTTGCTTCTACCAGAACCAAAGTCATAGACAGCAACAATATTTGCCTGACGGTCTGCTGCTGACATGTCAAAACCCGTGTCAAGAACGGCTACAGGTGCTGTGTTGGCGTCTCCTTTGGTGTTTGCTAGCTGTGGCCAGACCGTGCTAAAGCCACCACCAGGAAAGGCGTGCAAACCCCAGCTGCCCGCCACCCCAGTTTTTGTGCTGAAATAGGGGTCGTTGGGGGCTGACGAATAGGCACCCACGCTAACCTTGACATCAAAGTCGACAACTTCGTAGAGTCCCGTTTCATACATCTTGTCTCTGAGGTCTTCGGTCACCTCTGGCTTGCTTTCGACTATGACAAGCGTTTCTTTGTCGGCATCACCCGGATTGTCAACAATGGTGATATGCGGCATCGCGTCAAAGTGGTCGGCAGCATCTATGATAGAGTCTTTGACTTCTTTGGCAGAGGTATCGTCCTTTGGCAGAGCAACTATGCGCGTTGGGTCCACACCCGGATCATCAACAGACAAAGGCGCGCGCAGGTCTCGGTCAGAATAGTCGGATCTGTCGTCCTGATCAAGCTGGGCAAAGTCAATAGCATCACCAGTCGAGACAGTCGAGAGTGTCAGGCCATCATTGATATCAGGAAGAACTGCAGAAATTGCAGATAGCGGCAGGCTGGCGCACAACAGACAGACAGCGGTAGCGGTAGCCAGTAAGCGAACCCAGCTTTTATGGCTTGACGAAACCACTCATGTACTCCTCATCTGTCTGAAGTAAGAACACACTATACCTCTCCGCCACCGTCTAAGTATAGCAGGACGGCAGCAGCAGACGAGACCTTTGCCCAACAAAGAGGGGTAACTTGACTGAAATAACACAACTGCCAAAACCGCAGCTAGTTCGCTTACTGGACCTACTCCGCCACGGCAACGGCGTCATTCCTCGGTCAGGATGAGGGGGCCTTCTTCTGTAATGGCTACGGTGTGTTCGATATGTGCCGCGCGCGACCCGTCTTGTGTTACTACCGTCCAGCCGTCATTGCGCAGAGCGTAGCGGTCCGTTCCCAAAGTAAACATGGGCTCGAGCGCAAGGGTCATGCCTACTTTTAGCAAAAGTCCCTTGCCGGGCGTTCCCTCGTTGGGGACAGTGGGTTCTTCATGCAGAGTACGTCCAATACCGTGACCGCCGTAGTGCTGCACAATCCCCAAACCTGCTGCACGTCCTACCGCGCCAATAGCAGCACTGACGTCACCCAGGCGGTTTTCTGCAACACAGTTTTTGATGCCTGCTCGTAAGGCTTTTCGGGTCACACTGATAAGGCGCTGTGAGTGCTGGTCAGACTCTTCCTGTGTGTCTGCTGCTACGATTACGGTGTCTGCGGTGTCACCAATCCAGCCGTTTAAGGTTGCTCCCACATCTAAGGACACAATGTCGCCGCGACATAACTTGACGCGTTTGCTGGGAATGCTGTGAACGATTTCGCTATTGATGCTGGTACAGATTGCAGCAGGAAAGTCCCTGTAGCCCAAAAAGGTCGGCACAGCACCAGCATCGCTGATTGCCGCGCGCGCGATGTCGTCAAGTTCTGCCGTGCTGATGCCCGGCTCTATCGCCTCGCGTACCAAACGCAGGGCACGCGCCGCAATACGACCAGCCTGACGCATCTGAAAAATCTCTGCCTCTGACTTTAAAATGACCTTGTGACGAAAAGATTTTGGCATGGACGTTCTCTGTGTCTATTGTGGCGCGGCGCAGCTACTGCCCAATTGCCGCAAGCAGGTCGTAGTAGACCGCATCAACGGGTTGGTCACCTTTGATGGTTCGCAAAATGCCCTTGCCCCGGTAGTAGTCAATCAGCGGAGCCGTGTTTTCTGCATACACGGTCAGGCGATTGCGCACGACCTCTTCTTTGTCGTCATCGCGAATCACCAAATCGCCGTCACAAGTAGCACAGGCATCACCCTCTGTAGCTGTTGTGGTTCTGCCACAAAGCGGGCAAAAACGGCGCGACGACATACGTTTGACAATAATTTCGGGATCAAGTTCGATAGCAACCGCCGCATCAAGGCCGCGCTGCAGTTCTGCCAATTGCTCGTCAAGGGCAATCGCCTGCGCTGCGGTACGCGGAAAACCGTCCAGGATAAAGCCACGGGCAGCACCCATTGCTGCAAGTCGCTCGCCGATCATGCCAATTACGACCAAATCAGGAACCAAGTCCCCCGCATCCATGTACTTTTTTGCCTCGATTCCCAGCGGAGTTTGTCCAGCAACGGCAGCACGCAGCATATCGCCCGTCGCAATGTGCGCCAGGTCAAAATAGTCTACTAATTTCGCAGCTTGTGTGCCTTTCCCCGAACCAGGGGCACCCAACAAAATAATATTCATGGTAGTGTTCCCTTTCTTGCCGCTAAGAAGCTACGCCCATAATAGCACAGTCTTGCTGGGGATTTAATCGAATTTAAGCAATCTTTAATGAAAATTTAAGCGAAATTTAAGCGATTTTTAAGCGAAATTTAATCAATGTTTAAGCGATCTTTAAGCGCCTATCGCTAAGATAGCTGCAGGTAGTAATCGCGCCCTACCCTATCGTGAAGCATTCAGGCAGCAGTCAAACAGATACTTTCAGTACGGGTGCCCAGCAAAAACTGAAAACCCCGAGGATAGCACAAGGATGAAATCATGCAAGAACAAAGCAAACACCCCGACAAACCAAGGGACAAGCACAGCACACGGTACAGACCACTTGCTAGCCTTTTAGTAGGTCTGCTGCTACTGACAACTTTCAGTAGCAGCCTGACAAGCACGCTTGTCCCCTGCGATGCAGCTGCTGCACGACCAGCCGCCTCGCTTATTTTTGACACCCACAGCATTCCCGGAGAAGTCCCTGTTCATAATTCGGGCAACATACCCGCCTACTGCATTAACTACGGCGTACCAGGCCCCATAAACATGGCTTTGACCCGTGGCGTAAAGCTAGGAATTGGTGCGGGCACCCTGGACCGCTCAATTAGTGTCGCTGTTGACATGGGTCCGCGCACGACTTCGGGAGGGACGACCATTAATGGAGTCAGCCTTACTAACTTGCAGTGGCGGCGCGCAACACAACTTGCCGTTTTTCGTCTGCAGGGGGCAGACCTTAGCTATAGCACCACCACGCGCGAATGGCAGGCATCGACCTGGATAGTTAATCAGGCGCGTAACAACAGCAGCATCATCTTGCGCAATCGCTACTGGCGTTACCTGCCACCTGCCGGTGCCAACATACAGCGTATGATTTTTGCCGGCGGAGACCCCCTGACTGCTCGCGTGCAGCTGCAAAAACTTGATGCAAGCGATAACAGCGCACTGCCCGGTGTTGTTTTTGGTGCCTGGACCAGCGAGGCTGCAGCCCAGGAGGGCACTACCACCGTTGCCAGCTTTGTCGGGCGCGCGACCACTGACAGTAACGGCTTTGCCCAGTGGTTTCGCCTGCCGGTGGGACGCAGTTATTTTATTCGGGAGTTAGTACCACTACCGGGATACGAACTAAACACGACCGTCATTGCTGTCACGCCGATTCGCGGAAACGACTCAGAGGCGGCACAGACGGCACTGCCCCTGTACGACCTGGGAGTGATGCACAATCTTTACCTTGACAGCGAAGCAGGAAGAGGGCGCGTACGCGTCATCAAGACTGACAGCCAAACGGGTGCAGGCCTAAGTGGCAGCGTGTTCGAGCTGCGGGCAGCCGCAGATATTGTCACCACCTATGGCAAGGTCAGACTGCGCGCCGGAGAACTTGCTGACACCCTCAGCAGCGATGCCAGTGGCATTGCCGAGAGCATCCCTCTGTATTTGGGCGACTACGTTGTGCGCGAAGTTGCCACCTGCCCCAACTATCTGCTGAACCCCAACTCTTTTGCGGTGAGTTTGCGCTGCAACGACCAAGACACAGGGGTCGTGTGGGTAGAGGTGACAGTACCCAACGACCCCGTGCTGGTGTCCTGCGAAGTTGAAAAGCGCACCATCGATGTGACCTCTGCGGCATTTCGTTCGCTGCCACAAGCAGGAACGATTGATAACAGCGCGCTTGGCAGCAAAGAATACTACCGCTACGACATTGATTTCAGGTCAAGCTCTAACGACTGGGCAGACGAGTTTGTCCTTATTGATGCCTCTGATTCATCACGTCCCGACCTAATACGCCTTTGCGAGATATGGACACCCGTTGTCTGGGGTGACTTTAACGGGCGCTACAACATTTGGTACCAGACCAACCTCAACGACAAGAACCTACGCTATTCTGACCGTCTGGCAGCAAGCGCAGACCCGCTGAATCCAGCAAATCCCGAGCGATTGATGCGCTTTGACACGCTGGGCTGGCGGCTGTGGGCAGAGGATGTCGACAGTACGCAGCGGCGCAGATTGCCCGTTGCCGACCTAAAGCTAGACGCTGGCGAATACCTGACGGCACTAAAGCTAGAATTTGGTCGCGTCGAGAAAGGCTTTACCAGCAGAAACACGGGGTCGTGGGTCAGCGACAGCAGCGACCGCTTTTACAGTGAAGAGGCAATGGCAGCTACAGGACTTGCTCCCCTGTCGTATTTGGTCTACTGTCCTGCTCCGCTTAGTCCCTATGACTCGTACAATGGCGCAGAAGTTGTCATTGCCAGTTCTGTCACGGCACACATTACCAGAAACATTGTGCTTGCAGACGATGACGACGACAGTGTCGAGACGCGCCTGGTCGAATCTTTTACGGTAAACAGCGAAAGCAACACTGCTCCTGATGACGAGTCTGAACGGGTGAGCGAGGATCCACACACTGCCTATCTGCGCCAGCGGCAGCAGCAACTGGGTGGTGGCGGTGGACTTGCCTCTACCGGAGATCGCAGCTTGCTTTTGGTGTGGACGGTCTTGGCAGCCTTATCTATTGCAGCGATCTGTGCTGCTCGCGTAACAAGCAAACACGCGAGGAGCAGACAAGCTGCGAGGACTGGCTAAGAGCAATCCTGCTGCGGCGGACCGAAGAAAAAGCCCGTCCCCTGAGGGCGGAATGCACGTGCGCGCAGACTTTCTGCGTAACAGGCAGGGTCTGCACCATCAAGGACGGCACGATAGGCAGAGACGACTGTCTCGACATAGTTGATGCCTTTTGTGCGTCCCTCGATTTTGAAACTGTTGATGCCCGCAGCGACCAGCTGATCCAGGTGCTTTAGCATGTTCAAGTCCTGCGGACTAAAGAGCGTCGTATAGCCGTCCTGTTCAATCACGGGCAGGTATTCGTTAGGGCGCTGCTCTTCGACCAGCTGATAGGACCAGCGACAACTGTGCGCACAGTGCCCCTTGTTGGCGTCACGCGCCGCCAGATGATTGCTGATAATACAGCGCCCACTAATCGCCATGCACTGCGCCCCATGAACAAAAACCTCGAGCTCCATATCAGTCGGCATTGCCTTGCGAAGCTCGACCAACTCTTTTAGTGATAGTTCGCGAGCAGCGATGATGCGGCTTGCACCCAGACCGTACCAGGTCTGCGCTGCAAGCGCGTTTGCAACACTTGCCTGTGTGCTAACGTGCAGTGTCGTCTGTGCTGCGACACGGCGCGCCAAAGCTGCGGCACCCAAATCAGAAACAATAAAGGCATCAACGCCAGCAGCTGCCGTCACTTCTAAATAGGCGCGCAAAGACGCAAGGTCAGACTGGTGCATAAGGGCATTGACGGTCAAATAGAGACGCTTGTTGTGGTCATGGACGTACTCCACCGCTGCTTTTAGCTGATCCAGTGAGAAATTTTGCGCCTTGTGACGCAGGCCAAAGCTTTCCCCGCCGCAGTACACGGCGTCTGCCCCGCATTCGATAGCGCGCTTTAGCAGAGAAAAGTTGCCAGCAGGTGCCAGCAGTTCAGGCACGGTCATTGGAATTAGTTCTGCTCGATTAGGTGCCCGAGGAAATTTTTGGTGCGTTCATTTTTAGGCTTTTCAAAGATGTCTTCGGGTGAGCCCTCTTCGACAATAACGCCCTCGTCCATAAAGACAACACGGTCGGCGACTTCGCGCGCAAAGCCCATTTCGTGAGTGACAACGACCATGGTCATACCACCACGCGCAAGGTCGCGCATGACGTTCAGTACGTCACGAACCAGTTCAGGGTCAAGCGAGCTGGTGACCTCATCAAAAAGCATAACCTTGGGCTCCATCGCAAGGGCGCGCGCAATAGCAACACGCTGCTGCTGGCCACCCGAAAGCTGACTGGGATAATAGTCGGCACGGTCTGCCAGACCCACATGCGCCAGTTGCTCAATAGCAATAGCCGATGCCTCGTCTTTGCTCAGCTTCAGCACTTTGGTCAGTGCCAGTTCGACATTACCCTGCGCCGTCTTGTGCGGGAAGAGGTTAAACTGCTGAAAGACCATACCCAGATGCCGGCGTGCTTTATTGATGTCGGTGTTTTTTGCGTTAATCTGCGTACCATCAACCCAGACCTCGCCCGAAGTAGGTACTTCGAGCAGGTTGATGCAGCGCAGCAGGGTCGATTTGCCACTACCCGAAGGACCAAGGATACAGACAACCTCGCCCTTATGAACTTGCAGGTTGATGCTATGGAGCACTTCCTCGTTTGCAAAGGTCTTTTTCAGGTCTTTGATTTCTACTATCGCTTTGCTCATAGCGATTACCTAACTTCCTGCAGTACGTTTTCTTGATGCGGAACCACATGCGTTGATGCCACATCGAGGCGTGGTGGACGTTTTCCTCTGCTGGCGGTACCGCTGTCTTGTTCTGCTAGCTTGTTTTCAAGGCGTGCAACAATGCGACCAGCAGGAATGGTAACCAGCAGATAGAAGACAGCCACTAGCACCAGTGGTGTCATGTTAAAGGTACGCGCCTGTTCCCAGCGTGCGTACAGCATCATCTCGCCAAAAGAAACAACGGTAAAGAGCGCCGTGTCTTTTAGCAGCAAAATGAACTCGCTGAGGCTTGTGGGCAAAATGCGTCGTACTGTCTGCGGCAAAATAACAACGCTCATTGCCATTGAAGTCTTCATGCCCAGCGAGCGCGCAGCTTCCATTTGCCCCTTGGGAATAGACTGAATGCCCGCACGGAAGATTTCGGCAAGATAGGCTGCCGAGTTTGCCGACAAGATTAGAAAGGCGCGAAACCACGCCGAGAAGTCCAGACTTAAAAAGGTAATATTGCTAAAGGGCTCCATCGCTGTCTGAAAAGCTGGCATCAAAGGAAGTCCCAGATAGATCACAATGATTTGCAGCAGCAGGGGCGTTCCGCGAATGACGTCAACATAGGTCGTCGCAATCCAGCGCAAAGGTGCAAACTTTGCCATCTTGAGAAATGCCAGTCCCAAGCCCAGAGGAATCGCCAGGAAAAAGCCAATAAATGCCATAGTGAGCGTAACCGGAAAGCCTTGTGCGACGACCGGAAGTGACTCTATCGCCTGGCTGGGCGAAAGGAAGGTGCCAGAAAAACTGGCGTTTTCCCACCAGTCTAGCGCTTGTGCCCAAAAGTTTGCAGTCGCCAAAGCACTGAGCCCTGTGCCCGTACTTGTAGCAACTGCCAAAAGAGTGCCCATCTTAGCCTCTACCTCCAAAACTATTCACGCTATATAAAAAGAGTGCGTCCATAATACAATTAATGGACGCACTCCCCCACTACAATTCGCCCTTAGGGCATAACAGGTGGATTATCGGCATCAATCCACTTGGCATAGATTTCTGCATACTTGCCACTGGCAATAACAGCAGCAAGAGCCTCGTTTATTGCATCAGCAAGTGTTGTTCTGCTCTTGCCAAAAGCAAGGCCAAAGTTCTCTTGCTCTGCGGCAGGAATCGGACCGAGGTTTTTGATGTCAAAAGCATCGTCAGCAGCATACAGCGCTGCAACACCAACGTCGATGATTACGCCATCAACTTCACCAGATTGCATTGCCATAAAGCAGTCAACGCCACCGGGATACGGTCTGATAACAACACCAAGGTCAGACAGGTGCTCGTCGGCAAAGATGTTTCCGGTTGTACCACTTTGAACACCAATCCGTACACCTGAGGTCACGTCATCAAAGGACTTGATGTCAGAGTCAGCAGGAACAGCAAGTGCCTGGAAGGACACAAAGTAGGGATTCGAGAAGAGGATTGTCTCTGCGCGGTCGGGGCGAATGGTCATCGCGCTTGCGGCAAAGTCAAAGTCACGGCTGTCAGCACTCAGTGCGGTCAGCAGTGCGTCCCACTCGAGGAAGGTAAATCTGATTTCAGCACCCAGCTCTTCTGCCAAGGCCTTTGCCAAATCGATGTCAAAGCCTACTGGCGTATCGCCCTCCATGGACTCGAAGGGTGGATACGTCGGGTCAGTTGCCACGGTCAGTGTTCTACCGTCTCCTGCTACGACGTCAGCCAGCGCGGGATGGAGCCACGCCTCGGCAGCCTCTCCTGCGTCGTCAATCGCTTCTTCTGCCTGATTACAGCCCACAACGGCGAGAGCTGTCACCTCCAATACAGCGGCAAGGCCTAGTAAAAGCAAACGTTTCTTCATGTCTGTCATACCTTTCACTACGCGGTCGCACATCCCTTAATGCAGGGCACGACCATCTATCATTCTTAAATACCCATTTTTGCACATTTTGAATTGTAATGCAATTTTGCCCATTCATATTCAAAAGTTAGCAATTTGGGCGCGAGAATACCCATTTTTGCAGACTCTTATGCATGAATGAAGAGCCTTAAGAAGGCAGAGGGAGGGCGTCCATTACTGGTAAAACTATAGCTGCTTTCGCGCGGCTGACCTGGTCTTTGACCCCACACCTGCGTACGGGGGCGTTAGCTTGATGCTATCTCACAACTAACCCTCTCGCCGCTTACTTCCCTGCCACATGACAAGAATAGCGACGGTACGACTTACCCCTAAGGTGCGCCATGCTCACAGATACCCCTGTCGAGTACGCTGCTTACGTGGGTTCTTTTGGCCGCACCTACCTTGAACTAGCTTGCGTACCTTGTGGCACACAAACGCAACCACAGACCCGCGCGAAAGCACCCTAATTATACATCCTGGGATAATTCAGGCGGCAGAGAACGTCCACAGACGCGACCTTTACTGCAAATCTTCGATGCTGGGGTGCAGGTCAAACTCTGCCAAGAGGGACAAGTACTGCTGTGCGGTCAGAGCCTTGGTCTGACCTGCTGCTGCCACCAGCAGTGCCTCCATGACATTGGTGCCAAAGCTGCGACCGTCCAGGCGGGGCGTGGTGGTGATCAGTTTGCCGACGCCGCGCGAGCGCAGAAAGTCGACGTCTGCTGTTGTGGTTGTGTTGGTGATGACCCAGATGCCCTCGAGGTCTGGTGGCATGTATTTGGCAATGTATTTGTAGTCGCCGGCGATAATGTCGTAGTCGTAGTACAGGCGGTCTGTCCAGGCGTGGCGAACCGTACGCGAACTGTGGTCGGTAACAGTGGGGTATATCCACGAGAAGGGCAGCTTGACGGCAATGGGTGCCGCAATGCGTACCGCTCGCCTGAGCGCCCGTTTGTTGTGAATGATGCTGCGGATTCCCAGCACGTAATACAGATCACCATAGCTGGTCTGTGCTCCCGCTGCGTCAAGTGCCATTGCAAGCCCCCAGCGGTCCACCGCAGAGGTCACCAGCGCACGCTTGCCCTTTAGTTCAAGTCCCCCCTCTTTGTGCAGGTAGCGAATGGTGTCTGCCTCGACAGCACCCTTTAGCCCCGAGCCATCAACCAGCACTTTGTTGCGCACCAATTGCGCAAGGGGGCGCATTTCGCGAATCCAGTAGGTACGGTCAGCGGCGTTTAGAAAAAGGTCGGCACCACCCAGTCCAATGGCTGCGACCTGCGGGTCTGCATCTAGCTGCAGTAGGCGTTCTTTCAGCAGACGCATATCACCATTGGTACCCTCACGGCGAACCAAATAGTCGCGTGTGCCCAAGCTGACCTCTGATTGATGGTCACGCACCGATGAACCCAGTGAAATACTGACTATTGACGTTTTAATTGCTCCCAGGCCTTTCGTACCCGTCGCCCGCGCTGGTGCTCGCTGCTTCCCGCAGCAGGGCGCAGGTCGCGAGTACTGTCGACAACACCTGACAGCACGCTGCGTAAATGGCCCGTATCAACGGCTACATCGCTTGTAATGGGAGACGTACCCAGCTCTATCCCAATGACATCGGCATCTAAAATGCGCTTTACCGTCTGAATACGCCAGTCACTGGCAAGCACAACAACCACCGAATAGTCGGTCAGTTCAACCAGAGTATCTAACATCTGGTTTAGCATGACACCCGTCTGACCCTGCTCTGCACGTGCGCGCTCGTCTTGTGAAAAGGTCAGCACAAAATCAAGCGAGAACTCTTCTGCAAGGGCGCGCAGCTCTTCACCGTTTGACACGGGAAAGGCAATCAATGCCACCCGCGCACCATGACGCACCTCGCCGAGACTTTCAAGATTCGAGACAAAACTACGCGACACGCCCACACTGCGCGCTGCCTCTGCCTGAGTAGCACCACGAGAGCGCGTCTGCAGCAATTCGTCGATGAGCGCGTACAATTTATCAGGAGAGACAAGCTTTTTGCCAATGCGAATCATGTCACGCATGGACGTTCTCTCCCACCTGTGCCAACACTGGCTGTACCCGCAGCAAGACGCAGGCGCTGGGCAATCAGTGCAAGACCGCGCAGGGTCAGGTGTTCGTCAAAATGAGTCACCAAAGGAATCATCGGCGCGATAAGAGGCGCCATGCCGCCGGTGGCAATAATAGGAACATGCGCGCCCGCCAGACTGGGTTGTTCGATTTGCAGGCAGCGGAGCAGCCCATCCATTTTTGCCGCTTCTCCGTAGAGGATTCCTGACTGGACCGCTGTTTTTGTCGTCGTGCCCAGTATCTGCGGTGGCAGCTTTAGATCGATAGCTGGCAGGCGTGCTGCTGTTTCAAACAGCGCGTCTGCTGCCGTTTGCACACCGGCAGATATGATGCCGCCCAAATAGCGTCCCTGCGCGTCGATGACATCGATGTTGGTCGCTGTTCCAAAGTCGAGCACAATCGCCGGAGCCCCGTACAAAGCCTTTGCGGCAACTGAGTTTGCGATGCGGTCTGCGCCGACCTCGCTGGGATTTTGCAGATGCGCCGTCAAATCCTGCGTGTAGTCAGCCCCCACAACAATCGGCTCGTTGCGCGCAGCAGACAGCGTCAGTGAACGAGCACATTCTTTCCAGGCAAAAGTTAAGGCAGGAACCACACTGGCAATAATCGTCCGTTCAATAGCAATGACAGGCGGCGGAGTTTGTCCAGGAGGGAGCGGCACAGACGGCAGTGCAGCCTGTTGGTTACGCGCGACCTCGTCAAAGAGCTGCAAGACGGTCACCCGCAATTCGTCAACCGTACGACTTGCCTCGCTTGCAAGCCGCCAGGTATAACAAAGCTCTGTCCCCGCAAAAAGCCCGAGGACGGTTTGGGTGTTTCCAATGTCGATTGCAAGAAGCATGTTGGTGTTGGTTATCATGATGGTCAAATTATAGCAAACAGTAGGGCACACCAGACGCGCGATCTCGGCGTTGAACTATCAGATTGTCCCTGTGGAGCGAGGGGGAGGATACATCTGCACAGTCCTCGCGCGGGACACACATTTGAAATGAATGACATGTTGCTGCGGAGAGTGCTGAGTACCCTCCCCCTCACTCCACAGTACACCTTGCCAATTGAAGAGGGGCGCGCCTTCCGGCGCGCCCCCTCTTGTGCGTTCAAACTTCCACCCCGTCACCCCAGGCTCGACCTGGGGTCTCTGCACAAGGTGTGTGTTAGTGCGTCAGCACCGCAAGCTCCATCTCACGCTTACTACGCCTCGTGGCACTCACTATCACTATCAATCCAGCAATCGCCATCAGTAGCAGCGCCATGCCAAACCTACCAATATCAAGACCTGTTGGTGGAACAAAAAAGTCAGTATTGGTAAAGTCTGCTGTATTAGCAGCTTCCCCTAATGTTTGCTCACCAGTCGAAAGTGATACGTTTGGTGTACGTTCTGGTGGATTAATGACTGATGTATCAATAACACCATCAGTACGAACAACAACATGAGGTGTGTAGTCGCTTACAGCGAGTTCTACTGCTGTGTAGCGTGTCCCGACATGAGTATCAAGGAATACCAGTGTTTGATTGTGGGTCAAAGCTACGGTTCTGGTCACTTCATCAGTGAATTCAATGACAGAACCAATGGTCTCGTTTGTCAGCGTATTGATAATCTGTGCTCGGTACACAATAGGTGGTGTTATCGTTGTTGCCAAAGAGGGAGAGCTGAGTCTAATGTCAAAGTCAAAAGCTCTGCTGGGGTCAGGCATTACGCCTGTTGTTGTTTTAGATATGCGCAAACCACCTACAGCAAGAGGGTCTGTTGGATCAAT
>Ga0123353_10006668_pt1 | contig 15439 bp, 10 predicted proteins | sample TergutLab28metaG_3_FD_92763 | JGI IMG/M metagenome (GOLD analysis project Ga0123353, IMG submission 92763) | Labiotermes labralis P3 segment gut microbial communities from Petit-Saut dam, French Guiana - Lab288 P3 | ecosystem: Host-associated > Arthropoda: Insects > Digestive system > Gut ... | reverse complement strand
TTTTCGCCTTTTAACACAATCGAACGCAGCTCTTCCGGGAAACCTCCGTCCGGCTGCCCCATCACACCCGAAAAATAATCGATCACGGAATCGGGCCACGAAAGGTTTTTGCCCTCCGCGCAAATATTTTCCGCTGTCAGCCGGTTTTTGTGCATAAATATCGAAAGGTCGCCCACCATTTTGGAACTGGGCGTGACCTTAACGATATTGCCAAGCAAATCGTTCGCCTGCTTGTACAGTTTTTTTATCTCTTCAAAATCTTCGGCGCCGCCCATCTCCTGCACCTGCGCCAGCAGATTTGAATACTGCCCGCCGGGTATTTCATACTTGTATATTTCTGTGTTCGGGGTGACCATGCCCGCTTCATAATTTTTATAGATTTCTCTTATTACGGCGAAATAGCGGCTTGTTTCGTTTGCGAGCTCCGTGTCGAGCTCCGTGTCCCTTTCGGTATTTAAAAGCGCTTCGGCTACGGCGTTGAGCGACGGCTGGCTTGTAAGGCCGCTCATCGATTCGAGAGCGGCGTCCGCTATGTCTGCCCCCGCTTCCGCCGCCATAAGCACCGCAGCGACCGCGTTGCCCGTCGAATCGTGGGTGTGGAGGCAAACCGGAATTTTTAACTCGGCCTTTAACGCGGCGAACAGTTTTTTTGCCGCGTAGGGTTTTATAAGCCCTGCCATGTCTTTAACGGTGAAAATATGCGCGCCTGTTTTTTCTATTTCAACAGCTTTTTTTACATAATAGTCGAGAGTGTACTTCGTTTCGCTCGGGCTTAGCAGGTCTCCGGTGTAACAGATCGCCCCCTGCACTATCTTGCCTGTCTTAAGCGCCTCCTCGATAGGCAGCTTCATGTTTTCGATCCAATTCAAGCTGTCGAATATGCGGAAAACATCGACGCCCACTTCTGCCGAAACCTTTATGAAACCCTTAATCACATTGTCGGGATAATTGCGGTACCCTACGGCGTTTGACGCCCGCAGCAGCATTTGGATCAATGTGTTCGGCATTTTTTCCGCAAGAGTTTCAAGCCTCCACCACGGCGACTCCTTTAAAAAACGGAACGCGACGTCGAAAGTCGCTCCGCCCCACGCCTCCGCCGAAAATCCGTTTTTTAACAGCTCGTTTAAAGCTGCGGCTGCGGGGATGAGGTCGTGCGTACGCATGCGGGTGGCAAGCAGGGACTGATGCGCGTCGCGCATGGTCGTGTCCGTTATGTAAAGCCTTTTTGATTTTAAAATTTCGTCGCAAAAACCCTTTGCGCCCAATAATTTGAAACGATCCTTTGCGCCGTGCGCTTCGGGCTTTGGCGTAAACCTCGGCGCGGAAGGTTCCGCGTAAAGCTTTTTCTCCTTCTTCTTTCCGTTTACTATCACGTTGCCGATAAATTCGAGCATCTTCGTGCCTCGGTCGCGGCTTTTGACAAATTGGAAAAGCTCGAGTGTGTCCGCGATGAAGTTTGTCGAGCATTTTCCGCCCGAAAAAGTCTGATGGTTAAGCACGTTAAGCAAAAACGGCACGTTGGTATGAACACCGCGGACGCGCAGCTCGCGCAGCGACCTCTTCAGCTTTGCGATCGCGCCTGCAAAAGTGCGGTTATGCGAAATAACTTTTAGCAAAAGCGAATCGAAATACGGCAGCACCATCGAGCCGGTGGCGGAGTTGCCGCCGTCGAGCCTGATACCGAAACCTGATCCCGAACGGTATACCGATATGCGCCCTGTGTCCGGCATGAAATTGTTTTCGGGGTTTTCGGTCGTGACGCGGGCCTGTATCGAAAAGCCCGTGCATTCGATTTCTTCCTGGGAGCTGATGCCGATGTCCGGCGAACTTAACGGACAGCCTTCCGCAATTCTTATTTGTGCCTGCACGATGTCGATGCCCGTTACCATTTCGGTGACGGTGTGCTCGACCTGCACGCGCGTGTTCATTTCAATAAAATAATGATTTTCGTCCGCGTCCACTAAAAACTCCATCGTGCCTGCGCTTTTATAATTGACGCGCCGCGCGATTTTTAACGCGCTGCCGAATATTTTTTCGCGGGTCGCACTACTTACGGAAAACGCGGGCGCGTATTCGATTATCTTTTGGTGCCGGCGCTGCACGGAGCAGTCGCGGTCGTACAGATGAACGATGTTGCCGAACGAGTCTCCCAAAATTTGGATTTCTATATGCTTGGGGTCTTTTAAATATTTTTCCAAAAAGATGCTGTCTTCTCCGAACGCTTTGCGCGACTCTTCTCTCGCCTCCGCGAACACTCGCGGCATTTCGTCCGGCGAGCCGACTACGCGCATGCCGCGTCCGCCTCCGCCGTTTGACGCTTTAAGTATGACCGGATAACCCACTTCCGCTGCGATCTTTAAAATTTCTTCGGTGTCTTTGATGGCGCGGCCCACGCCGGGTATGGTGGGCACGCCGCATTCTTCCGCAATTTTTTTCGACGAGATTTTATCTCCGATCATTTCCATCGAAACGCGGTCGGGCCCGATGAACACTATGCCAGCCCTGTCGCAGGCGGCGACAAATTCCGGATTTTCCGATAAAAATCCGTAGCCCGGATGTATTGCGTCCGCGTTTTTTTCTTTCGCGATTTTAATTATGTTGTCGATGTCGAGGTACGCTTCGATAGGCCCTTTGCTTGGGTCGAGCATGTAGCTTTCGTCAGCCTTGGACCTAAAAAAAGAATACTTGTCCTCTTTTGAATAAATGCTTATGGTTCGGATATTTAATTCGGACAGCGCCCGAAATATTCTGATAGCTATTTCGCCGCGGTTTGCAACGAGCACGCGCGAAAAAGAAAAGTTTGACATGTTTGCCTCCCATATATGTTGTTTGCCAATATATCACAACGAAACGAAGTTTTACAAATTTTGCCAAACGCACAAATGTATGAAATAATATTTTTGGAAAGAGGTGCCGCATGAAAAAAATTATTTTTGCTTTTTTGTCGCTGTCGATTATTTTTTCGGCCTGTGTAAGCCAAAAAGAGCATGAAGGCTCGCAAAAAGACCAAAGTCCGGCCTCCGATGCTTTTCAATCCGAAACCGGCGGCGAAAACGCTGACGGTTTGCAAACCGAAGCGTCATCCGGTTTCCCGTTCGCTTTTTTTGCCGCCGACCTGTACGGCAATCCGGTGACCGAAGCGTCGCTTGGCGAAAAGGAAATTTATTTTGTTCACTATTGGGCGACATGGTGTCCGCCCTGCGTGGCGGAGATGCCCGACTTTCCGCAAATTATCGAGCAGTACGGCGGCAGGGTCGGATTTATCGCGCTCGTAGAAGACTACAAATCGAATTTGGCGGGAGCGGTAAAGATTGTCGAAAGCGCGGGGATTCCGTCATCGTTTATTATGGTTGACGAGTCTTCGCCGGGGTTGGAGCCCGTGCTTTCTATGCTGAGGTCGGGCTATGTCCCTACCACGGTGCTGCTCGACAATAAAGGCAACAACCTCGAAGAAATAATCGGCGCTTACGGCGCGGGCTATTCTGTTTTTTTGGATAAGTGGCTTGATTAGGACATTCGTAAAAAATAACGCGGCTTCGCTAATATTTATAGCCGCAGGCGCGGTTTTGGCCGCAGCCGGAATATTGCAGGGCGGTTTTGTTGAAATTATGCGCAAGGCTGCAAACGTCTGCCTCGAATGTATTGGCATCGGCTGATGAAAAAAATCAGGCGGCTCCATATACAATTATTTTTTTTTCTTATTCAAAATCCGTTTTTGCATAATTTTTTTAACGGAAAAATTTATCAAGGCAAAATAAAAATGTTTTGCACACCCGGCCTTAACTGCCACTCATGCCCAGCTGCAGCCGTTTCATGTCCCGTCGGTGCGCTGCAGTTGTTTTTCGGCGGCGTCTCGCACGCGGCCGGACTGTATGCCGCGGGGTTTTTGCTCGCTTGCGGCGCGGCAACCGGCAGGCTCGCGTGCGGCTATGTATGCCCGATGGGTTTTTTGCAAGACCTGCTTTACAAAATAAAGACGCCGAAAAAAATAACGCGCATGAAGTTTGCGCGTTATTTAAAATATTTTGTTTTGGCCGTTTTCGTCGTCGTCCTGCCGCTTTTTGCCTTGAACGATTTGTCGGGGCTCGGGGAGCCTTGGTTTTGCAAATACATTTGCCCTTCGGGGACGATACTGGGCGCGCTGCCTCTGCTTGCCGCAAACGATTTTTTGCGCGGGATGGCGGGCGCGATTTTTATTTTTAAGGCGTCGCTCGCCGCTTGCTTTACGGGCGCGTCAGTGTTCGTCTACCGTTTCTTTTGCAGGGCGTTTTGTCCGCTTGGGGCGTTTTACTCTCTGTTTAACGGAGCCGCGCTCGTCAGGATGCGCTGCGACAAATCGGTTTGCGACTCCTGCGGGGACTGCGCGGCGGCGTGCAAATTGAAAATCGAGCCGTTTAAAGCGCCGAACGCCGCCGAATGCATCCGCTGCGGCGACTGCGCGGCTTCGTGTGCAAAAAAAGCGCTTGCATTGAAAATATCAGGCACAAAATGATTTGCCTGCGGGTTATTTTTAAAATTTTTTATAATTTTGCTTTTTTCGTTGAAGCAACAAGCCGCTGCGCGTTTTACAGCGAATAAATCGTCTCTATCATCGCCTTGATGTTGTCGAACGGGAATCCGTTGTCCACTTCAATGTGGAACCACGCGCCGCCGTCTTTCGGCTTGAAAATTTCATTTTCGAGCAGCACGAGCTCGCGCACCTCGTTCGGCGTGCCGTGGGTCATGGTGATTGCGCGGTCGGTATGCAGGGCGATCGAAAAACGGTAAAAATCGATCGCGTCCTTTAGCTCGCGCAGATCGTAGGCCGGCAACTGCGGCCAGATGCTGCCGATGCCAAGGTCCTTTAAGTCGTCGAACAGATTTATCACGCGCCCGCAGGTATGAAAATGGATGTGCATCCCTTTGGCGGCCGCGGGTTCGAGCATGCGCTTAAGCCTCGGCTTGACCACGCGGCGGAATGTTTCCTTTGACACGAGCAGCGCGTCCTGAGTGCCGTAGTCGTCGCCGAACGAAATCCCGTCAGCGCCCGCTTCCGCCGCAGACTCAACATGCGCGCGGAAATAGTCGGTCAGTCTGTCAAGCAGCGCGAGTGTCTCCGGCGCGTCATCCTCTATGTCCATCATAAAATCTGAAAACCCGCGTATAGCCCACATCCGTTCGAACAGGCCGCCCGCCCCCCCGAACGTGTAAAAATTTTTTTTGCGCTCGGCAAAATATTTTTTTTGGCCTTCGATGTCGGTCAAATATGCCGGAAGCTGCGGCAATTTATAGTTAGCCGCGTCTGCGAGTTTTTTCACGGGAACGTTAAGCGCGTGGCCCATCACGCCCCAGATGCGGTACTCCCATTCCGCGCCCCACTCGTCGGTTTTGCGCTCGTAATAGCGGCCCTCCGCGTCGAAAACCTCGGGAGGCAGTACGGGTATCGGCTGCCGCGTAAATGTGTCGAAGTCGCCCGGATATTTTTCGTAGAGGTCGTTCAATTTTTCGCCGTGTTCAAGCAGGCCGACAGGCTGGTAAAAATACCAAGTGACCGGTCTGCCCACGGGCCTGAAGCTGAGCATGTCAATGAAGCGCTGCCTGTGATTTTCATTCGAAGTTTGCATAAAAGTCTCCTCGCACAATTTGTATAAACATTATATAGTATAAAAAACCTAACGGGGCGGGATTAATTTGGAAAAATTGAAAATCGGCGTTGTTTCTCGCAGCTTCGGAAACCTCACGCACGCGGAAACCGCCGTGCTGATGCGCGAAAAGAGCGTGACGAGCACGGAACTCTGTCTGCACAGCGCGGACACGCATTATTTTGCGTACAACGGCCGTTCGGACATCTCGGATATGACGGACAAACGCTTCGCGGAAATCGCGGCGCTCTACAGAGCGGAGGGCGTCGAGCTAACATCCGTAGGCGTGTTCACTAACTGCATGCACCCCGACAAAAACGAGTCGGACAAAAACATGGACTTTTTCGAAAGGCACATGCAATGGGCCGGGCAGAACGGCATACCCTATGTAGCGACGGAATGCGGCTTCACGGGCGGGCAGCGCGGCGTAAACGCCGACCGTTACGAAACCGACTTCGCGCGGCTTGCGGACAACCTCGCTGACCTGTGCCGCCGCGCAGAAAAATATAATGTGGGCGTGGCGCTCGAATGCTGCGTGCTTGACGTCGTGCCGTCCGCGAAACGCGCCGCGGGTTTAAAAAAGCAAATCGGCTCGGACCGCTTCAAGTTTTTGCTCGACCCGGCAAATTTTATAGCCAACAGCTCCGAAATTGACATGTTCGATTATTTGGCGGGCGACATTGCGTATTTCCACGGCAAGGACCGAAAATTGAACGACGCCTACGGGCGGCTGCTGGGCGACGGCGACATCGACTGGCCTCTTTTTTTGCGGCTGTACCACGAACGGTGCGAAGGCATTCCGTTCATTTTGGAATACGTCAATCAAGATAATTTTAAAGAAATTATGGACCGGACATGGGAGTACGACGAAGCCGCAAGGCGGGCATAAAAGCAAATTTATAAGCGCGGCTTTTTGCCGCGCATTTTTTTCGCTCGACTTGCAACGGCAATTAAAAAAATACGGAAGGCGCGGATGTTTGCACGCAGATAGTGTGCGCCGCGAACGGTAAAACAAATGAAAACATACACGGGCGAACACCTCGAACAGATAGCGTTCCCGCTTGGCGGCATGGGCGCCGGGATGTTCTGCATTGAAGGCACGGGCGCGTTCACGCAGTTTTCATTAAGGCACGCTCCCAATTTAAATTATGAGCCGAACATTTTCGCGGCTCTTACCGTAACAGGCAAAAAAAATATTTCGCGGGTGCTGGAGGGGCCGGTTCCGAGACATAAAATTTGGAACGGCATCGACGGCGCGGCACGCGGCGGCGGCCTCGGCGGGACAAACTACGGCCTGCCCCGTTTCCGCAGCTGCGAGTTTGAAGCGCGGTTCCCGTTCGCGCAAATAAAACTTTCGGACGACAAAATGCCCGTGACTGCGCAAATCACGGGCTGGAGCCCGTTCATACCCGGCGACGCGGACAATTCCGGTTTTCCCTGCGCCACCGTCGAGTACGCATTCGCCAACGCCTCAAACGAAGCGCAGTCGTGCGTTTTTTATTTCTGCTCGCAAAATATCGTCAAGTCGGGCAAAAACGGCGGCGACTGCGTCGCCCCCTTTTCATACGGGAAGCACAGCGGTTTCATGCTCGCGCAAGACGGTTCGGAAGAATGTCCGCACGACGAAGGGTACATGATTGTCGCCGCGGATGCGCCGGACGCGGCAGTTAACACGGCGTGGTTCCGCGGCGGCTGGTTCGACTCGCTTACGATGCTGTGGAACGATATTTCGGAAGGGCAGTGCCGCAGCCGCATGTTTTCGCCTCCGGACGTGTCGGGCGGCGGCACGATAGCAGTCCCGCTTTCGCTTGCCCCCGGCGAAATTAAAACCGTAACGGTTAATTTCGCGTGGTATGTGCCGGCAAGCGGCCTGCGGGCGGGCGGCGAAGCAAAGGAGCCCTGCTGCGGCGACGGCTGCGCCTGCAGCGCTGAAGAAAAATTTTACAAGCCGTGGTACGCCTCGCGGTTCGACTCATGCGCAGAAACGTTCCGCTGTTACGCGGACGGCCTCGGCGTATTGCGCGAACGCTCGAAACTTTTTTCGGACACGCTTTACGCGTCAAACGTCCCGGACGAAATTACGGACGCGGTTGCCGCAAACCTCTGCATACTAAAATCCCCTACCGTGCTGCGTCAGCACGACGGGCGCCTCTGGGGCTGGGAGGGCTGCGGCTGCACGAACGGCTGCTGCCACGGCTCATGCACGCATGTTTGGAATTACGCGCAAGCGGTTTGCAAATTGTTTCCCAAGCTCGAACGCGGCATGCGCGTCACAGAGTTTATCGAGAACCAGGACGCGGACGGGCACCAAACCTTCCGCGCCTCGCTTCCGCTGCGCCCCGCGCCGCACGACTTCCACGCGGCGGCGGACGGGCAGCTCGGGGGCGTCATCAAAGCGTACAGGGACTGGCGCATCTGCGGCAACCTCGCATGGATCAAACGCCTGTGGCCGAAAATAAAAGCGAGCCTCGACTACTGCGCAGCCGTTTGGGATCCGGACGGCGAAGGGGTGATACGGATGCCCCATCACAATACCTACGACATAGAATTTTTCGGGCCGGAGCCGATGTGCACGACCATGTACCTCGGCGCGTTAAAGGCCGCGGAAGAAATAGCGGATGCTCTTGGCGACGGCGCGGCGCAAAAATACCGCGCTTTGCGTGAGCGCGGCGCGGAATACGTAAAAAATAAATTGTTTAACGGCGAATATCTGGTGCAGGAGATGGATTTTTCGGGGATCGACCTGACCGAGCCTCCCAAGGCGAGTTTCGACCGCGACCTTTCGAACGAGGCTCGGGAGCTTATAAAAAAAGAGGGGCCGAAGTACCAATACGGCTCGGGCTGTTTGTCAGACGGCGTAATAGGAGCGTGGCTCGCAAATTTGGCCGGCCTCGGCGATATCATGGATCCCGTTTTGGTCAGTTCGCATCTTAAAGCAATATACAAATATAATTTCAAAACCGACCTGCACAGCCACGCCAACCCTCAAAGGCCGGGCTTCGCCCTCGGAAGCGACGGCGGCCTTCTGCTCTGCGGCTGGCCCGACGACGCCAAAATTCCCGCCCTGCCCTTCGTGTACAGCAACGAGGTTTGGACGGGGATCGAATACCAGGTCGCCTCGCATATGATAAGCGCCGGGCTCGTCGACGAAGGATTGCAAATTGTCCGCGCCTGCCGCGCACGCTTCGACGGCAAGGACCGCAACCCTTATAACGAATACGAATGCGGCCATTGGTACGCGCGCGCGCTCGCCTCGTTTTCGCTTCTCGACGCGTACACCGGGGCGCGGTATGACAAAGCCGCCGAAAAATTTTCCGTCAAGCCTCCCGCGGGCGGCGACGCCTCCGCCCTCTTCTGCTTCGACGGCGGCTACGGCACGGCCGGAATAAAAGATTGCAAGGCGTTTTATATAAAAGCGGAGGGTGAAACGCCGCCCCTGCCGCCGAATTAAAAATCGCCGCCAGCCTGTTTGTGTATTAAAACCGAATCAATCATCGAATACTAAGCAGATAAATTTCTTTTATTTGACCGCAATAAAAAACGCCCGCAAACGTGATGTTTGCGGGCGTTTAACGCTTTTTTCAATAATGACAACTAATTTAACTGTTCGCCACCTCAAGCGCGATTTCTGTCCAGCGCCACAGCCGTTTGGGCTCGTAGCGGACGGTGCTTATGTCTTTTAATATGAACTCGACCGGGCAGCCGTACTTCTCGCAGATATTTTTCGTTTCTGTGAGGTCGTTACGCACAAGATCCTCGTCGAAGGTTGCGGTGGCAAGAAAAGCAGGGTTCGGCTTGTTTGAAAAAACATAGTCCTTGCCTATTTGCGAAGCGCCCCGCTCCTTGTTGACCCACGGGCTCATAGATATTTTTCTGCAGTTCGGTATGCGGCGCACCTCTTTCATTTTTAGGTCGAGCGGGTCGCAGCAGCCGTAGTAGACTAGGCCGAAGCGTTCGAAGATCGGCATGTTGGGCAAAAGCTCGAACTCTTCAAACATCGCGGGCGAAACCGTCGAAAACATTTGCGCGAGCCCGAACATCCAAACGTCCTTTGTGCGCGGTTTGTCCGGGTTAAAGCCGGGCGCGGGCAGGTCGTCTGCGTATGCGCCCGTGCAGTGGATGAGCGCCTGCGAATGGCACAGCAGACCGTATTCTTCAAACTGGTCAAGCATCGACATATAACCGTCCACGTATTTTTTTACAATGGCGTGCATCATGTCGGGGTCGTCTGCGAGCGCGTAGCACGCGCCCTCGACGCTCATAAGCGACGAAATCGGATCCCAAACGGATAGGTAGGGGTCCGCGCCGTAGCTGACGATCTTTATGGAATCGCCGAAGATGTCCGCCGCGTTGTTCATGCGGCGTTCGGTTTCTTCGGGCTCGGGTGTTATGACGGGAGATTTTATCCGTTCGACGTCTTCCGGTTTTGTAAACTGGTTGGCATAGACATGCGACCAAACGCTGTTTTTTTCGTCTGTCGCGCGGACGTCCGTCTCGACCACGCCCACGCCGAAGCCCGTGTTTTTAAATGCTTTTGGTACGCGGATAAAATCTTCCATAACCATGTCGGACGGGAAATGCCTCCATTGGTACAGTTTGGCGCGGAGCCCCCACTCCCAGCCCTGCGCCTCCTTGCTTTCGCATGTGAGGGTCAGTTCGTCGTCCACGTTCATTTCGTTCCAGCAAACCTGGTCCGCCATGACCATGGGGCGCACGGGTTTTAAACCGTTTATGGCCCGCCAAAGCTTGCGCGTTTCTTCCTGCTTGGGCAGCGCGGCGATTTCCGTGATCTGTTTAGCCAAATCACGCAGTATCTGTTTGTCTTTTTGTTCCATTCGTCAGCCCTCCAAAATTATTTTGCGGCGGCGGCATCCGAACGGCCCGCCTGTCATTTTAAATATATATATTGTGCCGTTGTTCGTCAATGATTATACTTATTGAACATTGAGTAAACAGGAAGGCGCGGGCGTTTATCAGCAGCAAAAAAACGCGGTGCGGACGGAAAAAAATGAAAATCGTAATAATTGGCGGCGGCAGCTATGTGTTCGCCCCGACGATAATCGAAGACGCGATTATAAAATCGCGTTCGGAGGCGGAGCTCGTCTTTGTGGACATAAACGCGGAGGCGGCGCGTGACATGGCGGGGCTTGCCGTCGCCATCGCAAGGGACGAAGGCGTGAAGGCCGCCGCATGGGGCACGGACAACAGAAGGGCGGCGCTTGCGGGCGCGGATTTTGTTGTCGCATCGGTCGCTTACGAAGGCACGAAGCGGTGGATGATTGATTTTGAAATTTGCGCCAAGCTCGGCATACCATACGAGCTCCGCGAAAACGGCGCGCTGTCCGGTTTGATGTACGGCCTGCGAAACATTGCCCTTGTCACGGGAATATGCCGCGACATGGAAGAGTTATGCCCGGACGCGGTGCTGCTTAACGTCTCAAACCCGTTGTCGCGCGTTTTGGCGGCTGTAAAGCGTAGCACGGGCATAAAGGCTTACGGTTTCTGCAGCGTCGCGCAGTGCGGCAGAAACGGCTACGAGCGCGTGGCTTCGCTGCTCGGCAAGGGCGTTGACGAAATAGACGCGGTGAGCGCGGGCATAAACCATTTCGCATGGCTAACCGAAGTTAAAGACATAAAAACCGGCTCCGACCTGCTTCCGGATCTTATTGACGCGCTTTACGCGGATCAAAGGATCGAAGGCCGCAATGAAAGTAAAATCCAAACCGACTGGTACGAAAGGTTCGGTGCGGTGGCTGCGCCGCCCAGCGGCCATGTCTGCGAATTTTTGCCGCTCCAGGCAGACGTGCGGTACCTCGACCACAGCCCGTACCACGGTTCTAAAGAAAACAGGGACAGGCGCTTCGCGGAAATTAAGCAGATATCCGAAGGCAGTTTAAGCTACAGGGACGTGCCCGGCCTGCTCGGCAGCAGCTGGGAGCATCCGGCATTGTTTGCCGCCGCCGTGCACGGCAAAAACGATTTGTCCCTTACGGCGGTCAACCTGCCTAACGACGGGAACCTTCCTCAGCTTCCACCCGACGCCGTAGTGGAAGTTCCGGCGCAAATAAAAAACGGCGCGCTGTTCCCGCGAAAAGGGATCACGCTGCCGCAGGAGGTAATCGACGTTTGCTTAAACCAAAACGAAATTATTGAAATGACGGCGCAAGCCGCCGAAACACGCAGCAAAAGCCTTGCTTTAAAAATAGTCGAAAATGATTTGTCCATAACCAAAAAAGCGGAGGCAAAACAGGCGCTGGAACTGATGCTTGAAGCGCACAAAGATATAATTGAATTAAAATAAATTTACCGGAGGGACATTATGGTCAGAGGGGCACAGTGCTTTACCGTGCGCGACTTCATGTCGGACGCGGATCAAGTATTCGAGACGCTTAAAAAAATCAAAAAGATAGGCTATGCCTGCGTGCAGGCGGGCGCGCCGCATTTTATGACGGACGCCGACATGCAAACCGCGCTTACGGACGCGGGGCTGTACACATGCACGGCGTACGGCAGCTACGAAAAAATGCTGGCCGACCCCGCCGAGATTGAAGATACTGCGGAACGCGCCGCCGTGTATAAAACGGATTTGGTCGGTATCGGGACCCTGCCCGCAGACCAGCGCGAAAGCGAGGACGGCTACAAACGATTTGCCGAAGGCATGAATAAAATAGCCGCAGGGCTTAAAAAAGGCGGCTGCAAATTAATCTACCACCCTCATGCTTTAGAATTTTTTTCGCTCGGGGGCGGACGGCACGGCATGGAAATATTGCTTAACGAAACCGATCCGGAGGGCGTGATGTTTTCGCTCGACACTCACTGGCTCGCAAGCGGCGGAGTCTGCCCGGTCAAATGGATACATAAGGCGAAGGGCCGCATGCCCATGATACATTTTAAAGATTACGCAATCGTGGGCGGCGGCGAAACGATCGAAACCGTCAAAAAAGTATTCGCGGAGGTTGGCGAAGGCAACATCGACTGGCCGCTTGTGGTCAAGGCGTGCCGCGACACGGGCGTGCAAACCGCCGTTGTCGAGCAGGACGTTTGCAAGGGCGACCCGTTCGACAGCCTTGCAATCAGTTATAAAAACATGGAAAAATTTAAAGTTTAACAGAAAGGGAGGGGCAGCTTGACGCCTAAGGAACGTTTTATAAAAGCGCTTAAAAGGGAGCCGCTCACGGGTCTTGTGCCGCATTTCGAGCTGGTTTTTTATCTGACGATGGAGGTTTTGGGCAAGGTTCATCCGTCGCACAGGAGCATGCACCAATGGAACCAAATGACAGTGAGGGAACAGGAGCTTCAACTGCAGGACATTGCGTCATGCCACATCGACATCGCTAAAAAATACGGGCACAGCGCGATTTTCGTGCACTCCAACGCGGGCGGCGGCGACGAACAGAAGCGGCTGCTCGAAATTTTCCGCGAACGCACCGGCGACGATTATTTTTTGATGCTGCACGGCGACTGCACCTACGGGATGCCGAACGGCGACAACATGGTGGAGTTTACAGCGCAGATGTACGAAAAACCGGACGAGTTGAAAGAAAGGGCGGCCCGCGGAGTGGATTGGGCGCTTAATTTCGCCGCCAAATACGAAAGATCCGGGCTTCTTGACGGTTTCGCGCTGTGTTCGGACTACTGCTTCAACACGAACCCGTTTTTTACGCCGGATCTGTTTGCGGAGTTGGTCGCTCCTTATTTAAAAGAAGTTATCGCGGGCTACCGAAGGATGGGCTATTACAGCATCAAGCACACGGACGGCAACATCATGCCGATATTGGATCAAATGGCGGATTGCGAACCCGACGCCTTCCATTCGTTGGATCCTCAAGGCGGCGTCGATTTAAAAGAAGTAAAGCGGCTCTACGGTAATAAAATCTGCATGATTGGCAACGTCAACTGCGGCCTGTTGCAAACGGGCTCGGAGGATGAGGTCGAGCGCGACGTGCTGCGCTGCCTCGGCGACGGAATGCCCGGCTACGGATTTATTTTTTCGACATCAAACTGCGTTTACACCGGGCTGCCGCTCGAACGCTACGAGCTCATGCACCGCCTTTGGCAGAAGCACGGCGTATACAGCTGACGGCGGACATACCCGCGACCGCGCCTTCGTGAACGGCTTTGGCGATCTGCTTGAGGCCGCCGGTGCAATCGCCCGCGGCGAACAGGCCGGGTACGGACGTCTGCATTTTACTGTCGGTTTTTACTACGGCGTCGTTGCCGGAAACTTCCGTAACGGCGCCTATTTTTTTTGCAAGGTCGCCGCTGCCCGCCGAACCGAGCGCGACGAAAAGCCCCGAAACAGAGATTGATTGGCCGTCGGCAAACGTCACGCCGGACAAATTGCCGTCGCCCGTAAGCGAATCGATTTTTTTAACGATAACCTCGACTTCGGACGGGAACGCGGCCTCGGGGTTTTTGCCGTCGGTTAGTACGACGACTTTGCCAGCGACGGGAAGCAATTCGCGCACTTCCGCGAGAGCGTATTCGCCGCCGCCAAGCACCGCAGTTATTTTTTTGCGGTAAAAAAAAGCGTCGCAAACGGCGCAGTAGCTCACGCCCGCGTTTTCAAACGCGGCGAGGTTTCTTATTTTTGGCACGGCCCGGACCGATCCCGTCGCGAGTATTACAGCCTCGGCATCGTATGACCCGCCCGCCGCAAAAACCGTGAAGTGTTCTTCAAGCGCGAGCCCTACTGCTTCGTCGCAAAATATTTCCGCGCCGATGCGCCGCGCCTGAGCCAAACCCGCGTTAAAAAGCTCCGCGCCCGTCAGCGGCCGCTCAAACCCGTAATAATTTTCTATCTTTTCGGCTTTTGCGAGCGCGCCCGCGTCCTTGTAGACGACCGCCGCCTTTAAACCGCCGCGCACGCAGTATACGGCGGCTGTTACGCCCGCCGGCCCGCCGCCTATTATCAAAACGTCATACATATTTTCGCCTTCCGTGCATTTTTTATTTTTACGGATTTATTCGGCAAGCTTTTTTTGCAGTTCGTCAAGCGGCAATCCGTTTTCAACCGCAATTTTTGCCAGGTCGTCAAACTCCGGCTTCGTCTTTTTTATTCCGAAGCCCGACGAAATTTTGTAGCGGACCGAACCGTAAGGCGTTTGCCGCGTTTCGGATTCGCGGTATAAAACATGGCGGCGGCTTTCGTATTCGCGCACGCCTATCGTGCTCGTATGCTTAAACAGCAGCCCGAGCATCTTGCTTCGATCGCTCGTACTGCACATACAGTTTAAAACGAAACCCTGCCTTCCCTTTTTCATTAGCGCGGGCACGACGCTCACGTCGAGCGCCCCCTCGTTTAAAAGCAGCTGCTGCGCGAAGGCGAGCGCCTCTGGGGTCATGTCGTCTATGTTGCACAGCAGTTCGGTGACGCTTCCGTCCGTTCCGCGTGTTTCGCCCAAAAAAACACGGACGCAGTTGACCGCTTCAAAATCTTTTTTGCCCATTCCGTAACCGATTTTTTCGATTTCGATCAGCGGCATGGCTCCGTACGCCGAAACAAATTTTTTTAATACAGCGGCTCCGGTGGGCGTACAAAGCTCGCCTTTTATTTCGCCGCCGTACACAGGTACGCCCGTGAGTATCAGTGCCGTTGCGGGCGCCGGCACCGGCAGCACGCCGTGTGCGCATTTCACGCTTCCGCTCCCCGCATGTATTGCGGACGCCAAAATTTTTTGCGGCGCGAGCTCCTCAATAAGCATGCAAACCGCCGTGATGTCCGCGACCGCGTCCATCGCGCCCACTTCGTGAAAATGGACGGCGCTTACCGCTTCGCCGTGTACTTCCGCTTCCGCTTCCGCGATTATCTGATAAAT